>JABLTO010218315.1_pt1 | contig 15736 bp, 14 predicted proteins | sample 7160091 | NCBI WGS metagenome assembly JABLTO01 (sample SAMN14651225, study PRJNA627086) | human gut metagenome | isolation source: feces | host: Homo sapiens
GGGACATAAGGATGTTGTCATCATGGACTTACGTCTGTGCTCTTTTAAATGCTCATCCAGAAGAAACGTCTGTGCATCCCGGTATCCCATCACACTGACAAATTGACTATTTCAAAAAACCATTGATAATCTGTTCTTCCGCTTCTTTTTCTGTAAGTCCAAGTGTCATCAGCTTGGTCAGCTGCTCTCCGGCTATTTTTCCGATAGCAGCTTCATGAATCAGATTTGCGTCAATATTGTTGGCAGTCAGCTGCGGACTTGCAGTCACACAGGCGTTATCCATAATGATGGCATCACATTCACTGTGTCCTGCACAGGCTGCATTACCATTCATAACGGAGAAAAATTCCTGTTTTGATTCCCCTTTTGCAACAGAACGTGACACCAGATTCACACTGGAATTATCCCCGTTAATATCCACATGAAAATCTGTCTTCGCGTACTGTTTTCCGTGTGTCATGATCTTCTCATGAATTTCTAAAGATGCATTTTCTGCAAGATCACCTTTTGTCACACGGACTGTGGAATCAATCCCTTTGATCTGGGTCGTCTCCATCTCCATATGTGCACCCTCTTTTAAGTGCACGATGGTCTGCGGATTCATGATATTCTCTCCGTTGCCGTCACCCTCGCCGTAATGGCGCTCAATGTAGCGGACCTTTGCATTTTTTTCCAGATAAAACGTATGCACACCGTCATGTTTGGAGGTATCTACACCACAGTTATGGATTCCGCATCCTGCCACGATCGTGACATCTGCACCCTCACCGATATAAAAATCATTGTAAACGCATTCCTGCATTCCACTCTCACTCAAAAGAACCGGAATGTGTACACTCTCGTTGACCGTTCCCGGTTTGATGATAATGTCGATTCCATCCTTATCAGTCTTTGTTACAATATCAATATTTGCAGTTGTATTTCTTCCGAGTTTGGTTCCGTTGGCACGAATGTTATAGGCACCCTCCGGGATCTCGTGCAGTCCTGCCACCTGCTCTAATAAATTTTTCTGTATTAAATCCATTTTTATCCTCACTTCCTCATACTCATACATTACAGCTTGCTGGTCAGTGTCTCACAGGCCCCTGCTGTATGAAGCAGTTCCGGAAGTACTTCTTCCTTGGTTCCGATTGTCTTAACCTGTCCGTTTGCGATCACCACGATCTTATCTGCAATGTCTAAAATACGCTCCTGATGTGAAATGATAAGAATCGTTCCCTGAATCTCATCACGCATTTTTTCAAATACCCTGATCAGACTGTTAAAACTCCAGAGATCGATTCCCGCCTCAGGCTCATCAAAAATGGAAAGCTTTGTTCCGCGTGCCGTGATCATCGCGATCTCAATACGCTTTAACTCACCGCCTGAAAGACTGCCATTGATCTCACGGTCAATATACTCTCTCGCACACAGACCAACCTCCGATAAGATCTCACAGATCTCATTCACCGTCATCGTTCTTCCTGCTGCGATTGTGATCAGATCTTTGACTGTCAGTCCTTTAAAATGTACCGGCTGCTGAAATGCATAGCTGATGCCATGTTTTGCACGCTCGGTAATATCAAGTTCTGTAATATCCTCTCCATCTAAAATGATCTGACCGGATGTCGGCTTGATGATTCCGGCAATGATCTTTGCAAGTGTGGACTTTCCTCCACCGTTCGGTCCGGTGATCGCCACAAAATGCTCATCGATCGTAAGGCTGACATCTTTTAAGATCTCTTTGTTGTCCTGATTGTCCTCTACCTCATAAGTAATATTTCTTAACTCTAACATTTCTTCCTCCGTCTGCGTTTCGCCGCTTATCTTACCACGGAACGCGGATATTTTACCATAACTTCATCGAGCATCTCATCATCCGGCTCAAACTCATAACGCACAAGTCCTTTTTCGCCCTTTGCGATCAGCTCATACACCTTTGCCTCCGGGTCGCCGGAAGTCAGATTTTTATATGCCAGATTCTTGTCATTTTCGTATTTGTATACGCTTCTGTCACCTCTTGGAGCAAATCCAAGTACATCATCCATCTGCACGCTGCCGATGGCTTTACGTTTGCTTTTTGCCTTGATCTGTGCAAAGCGGAACTCTCCATCATAATAGGTATATTCGTACTCTATATCCGAACGAAATGCCTGAAAATACCATACCAGTGCAAATGCAATTCCCGGGATCAGAAAAATAACCGGATTCACAAATGTAGCCAGCAAAAACATCAGGCAGGCAAGGATAAACCATGCTGTAGTTAACATTTTTTTGGAACCTGTTTTCTTTTTCGGAACGATCACTAATTTCTCATGCATATAATCTTCTCCTGTTTTCTTATATTTACCTGTTTTTCGACATACTCTTTTGGGCAGGCTGCCTTTTCCACCATCGTGGAACTGGTTCTATTTCACATACATCAGCATCTCTTTTGCAAGTCTGCCACAGGTCATACTTCTTATATTATCATGTAACAACTTGTCAGGCAAGGGCTGTCCCTCCATTCTCTGCATAAATACAGGAAATTTTATACATTTTTTATTTTTCTGTACATCGCACCTGTTATCGTGTAAAATAAAAGCAAATGGTTTTTTCGTAATTTTTCGCAGTTTTGCAACACATTTTTTACACACAATAACTTTTTATCATGGAGAATAAAAAAATGATCAATTATCACTATGAAAAAGATGCATTTTCCACATTTCAGGAAGGAATCCGCCGTGAATGGGCGCTGACCAACGGCATCGGCGGTTATGCCGGAAGTTCCCTCATCGGTGCTCACAACCGGACGCATCAGGGTTATCTGATCGCAAGTCTGCACCCGCCGATCGAGCGTTATCTTGTTTTTTCAAAGATCAACGAATCCCTGTCCGTATTTGCAGCAGAAAACACCGGCAGTTCTGATGAAAAATTCCATTCACTTACGGACACGTTAAAAAAAGGAGCTGCGCCAGCTGTATCTGCAGTGTATAACCTTGAGACCTCACAGCACAGAAAAAATGGCGGAACCTGTTACACACAGGGGCAGGAATATCTCGTCTCTTTTTCTTATGACGGAAGTGTTCACTACACATACCAGGCGGGCGATATCATGCTGAAAAAACATATCTGCTTAAAACATGGTGCCAATGTGTGTGCCATTGCCTATGAAATCGAAAATAATGGTCCGGATGCTTCTCTCACGCTGGTTCCGCTTTTTAATTTCCGTGAACACAGTGCATCCAGCCGCCCGGAAGATTTTCATTTTCGTACTTCCCTGATCGACAATTCACTCTGCCTGATCCCGGAAAGCCATCCTGATACTGCCATTTTGTTCCAGACCAGTGAAGGTATTTTTTCCGACCATACGCCTATGTTCGATATTGACATGCAGCTTCAGACCGAAGTCGATCTTGAGACGGACGGACTCGACTGTCATTATTGTCCACATGAAGTCACTTTTTTTCTTCCGGCGAAAAGCCACAAACAGATTTCCGTGCTCTGTTCCGTGATCGCTGCCGATGAAACATTTACAGATATCACGGCAGATACCGCTTTTGACATTTTAAAAGAACGGGAAAAGTATACAAAATCACTCTACGAAACGGCAGGTATCCACGATGATTTTGCAGATCGCCTGGTTCTCGCCGCTGATCAGTTTCTCTGTGACCGTGCTTCCACCGGCTATAAAACCGTGCTTGCCGGGCTTCCATGGTTTACGGATTGGGGCCGTGACACGATGATCGCATTTACCGGACTGACGCTCTGCACCGGGCGCAGAAAAGATGCAGAGGAAATCCTTTTAACTTTTTCCAAATACATCCGTCACGGGATCGTGCCAAACATGTTCCCGGATGACAATGCCGCTCCGCTTTATAATACAGCGGACGCTTCCCTGTGGTATTTTTATGCAGTATGGCAGTATCTGCAGTATTATCCGGATACCGCTGCCAATGCGTTTGTACAGGAAAATATTTATCCTCATTTGAAGGAAATCATTTCCGCTTACAAAAACGGCACAGATTTCAGTATTTATATGGAGGAGGACGGTCTCATCCATGCCGGAAGCGGTCTTGACCAGATCACCTGGATGGACGTGCGTGTCGGTGACTGGGTTGCCACCCCGCGCCACGGAAAACCGGTGGAGATCAATGCGCTCTGGTATAATGCGCTGAAGGTCATGGAGGAACTTGCCCGGCGGTATGAAGGTGGGGATGATGTTTTGGTTACTGGCGGTTATGCCACAAGTTCCGGCAGTGAGGTTTCTGTTGCTGGTGCTGCCACGGGGTTGGACAGTCATGTTATGACCTCTCACGACTACGCCGCACTTGCGGAACTTGTAAAAGCATCGTTCTGCAGGAAGTTCTGGTGGGAAGAAAAGGGCTGTCTTTACGATGTCGTGGACGGGGATGAGCCGGATGACCATCTTCGCCCAAACCAGATCTATGCGGTGTCACTGCCTTTTACCATGTTATCGAAGGAGCAGGAAGCAAAAATCGTCGCATTTATCAAAGAACGTCTTTACATCGGCTGCGGACTTCGTTCTCTCACCAGCGACCATTCAGACTACCACGGCATTTACTGTGGTTCCCTGCCAAAACGCGACGCCGCCTACCACCAGGGCACGGCATGGGGATTTCTGCTCGGCGGTTTTCTGTCCGCCTATGCCAAAGTCCACGACCATTCGCTGGAATGCACCAAAGAGCTGCTTTCCCTGCTCGGGCCGGTGCGTCATCATCTGACCGACAACGGCTGTATCGGCTCGATCTCCGAAATTTTCGACGGGGATGCACCTCACAATCCAAGAGGCTGCTATGCGCAGGCATGGAGCGTCGGTGAGACACTGCGGGCTTATATGCAGGATGTGCTGCCGTATATGTAACTTCCGTCCTGCTATCCTGCTATACGCATGATATACAAATGTATTGACATGCGTTACCGTATAATATAATCTCTCGACAGCAAGGTCAAAAAACATATTACTTTACAATTTAACTGATGCACACAATGGGTGAAACCTCGGTGTTTAAATCTGGTTTCACCCATTTTTTCTAACTATTTAATGACTTTCTATTGATTTTGGGCGAAATCTTCCTTTTTCTACTCATTTCGCCCTGGTTTTTTCGATTCTGTGGGTTATTCTGATTGATTTCACCTCTATTTCACCCATTCTACCCCATATTGAAGTATATTCCCGTAAAAACCGGACGAAATCCCTTTGTAATGTACAGTTTTCGCCCATTCTGTTTCAAACTAAACGAATTGGGTTTACGTTACTTTTATTTTTGTGCGCTGTGCTGGCAATGTGGCATATGCTTGCTCTAAAATGACCCGTCTATGTTTTCCTAATTATTGCGAAAATTCATATTATTAAAAAAATTTGCATTTTCTGCTTGACAGCAAAGCCATTTTCCTTTAAAATAAGTTTTGTTGTGAGACGCCCAGTTAGCTCAGTTGGTAGAGCAGAGGACTGAAAATCCTCGTGTCTCTGGTTCGATTCCGGAACTGGGCATTAGAGCAGAAACAACAGTTTCTGCTCGGCAGTATTCAATTTCATACATCTTATGCGGGTGTAGTTCAATGGTAGAACACCAGCCTTCCAAGCTGGATACGTGGGTTCGATTCCCATCACCCGCTCTCTGTTACAGGTATTAAAACTGAGTTCCGATGGAACTCAGTTTTTTTAGTATCTGTTATGAGGTGGGGGATTGCACCCGCTTTTTTGTTGCGATGATTAAAAAAACGAGTTCCTAATGGAGCTCGTTTTTTTTAATATTTGCACCTGCTTTTCCGTTACCGCATCATCTAACCAGGTCACATCTGTCACACCGTCGATTTCTCCTAACTTTTCCTTATAAGAAAGCGCCTCCGGCACCGTGACATTGTAGATCAGGACCCTTGCATTTGGGATGCCTCCGTCAAATTCGTCTTCCATGACATCGAGTGCCACCGTCGACGGGGAATCCTCCGGCAGATAAGAGTTCATATCATAGTTGACTGATACGAACTTCTGCGCCATCGCACAAATGACTGCTATTCCAATGAATACTGCAAAAATGATTTTACGATGACGGATCACCAATTCATAAAACTTTTCTACATGCTTTCTCCTTTTTCAAAAAACCTTTCAAACGTTTTCTACTGCTCTCCCTGTATCCTTTTTTCTGATCCCTGCTTTTTCAGTAGATTTTCATTTGTTTTATTTCTGACGGTTGTTTTATAATTGACAACTATTCGTTTTCTGTATCATAATAACAAATCGTTTTTTTCAACGTACAATTGCAATGTATATGATAGTTATTTGACAAAAACAGAATAATTGTCTTTTATTTTTCGAAAGGACGGAATAATTATGGAAGAAAAAACAGATTTAAGAATCCGAAAACCCTACAAGGCACTGTGTGATGCCTTTGTAACTATTTTGGAGAAAAAAAGATTTGACGATCTGACTGTGAATGAGCTTTGTGATGAGGCAATGATCCGGTGCGCCACGTTCTATAAACATTTTGCAGACCAGTATGATTTCTTTTCTTTTTTTATCCGCCAAAAGCAGGATCAGTTCATCTCACAGGCAAAAGAGGAAACTCCCCCCAACGGAATTTATGCTTACACGCTCTACCTTACTCAAAGGTCCATACTCTATTTTAAGGAGCACGAATCACTGATCCAGAATATTTTAAAAAAGCGACATGTCCGCCTCACCGCTTGATATTTTTAATGAAGAAATACACTCTAACATCTTAAGTAATCTGAAAGAACACCAACAACGCGGCTGCACCTTTTCCGTATCCCTGGAACTTCTCGCCTCGTTTCTTTCCGGCGGCATTTTTTCCACGATCCGTAACTCCGTCTTGCAGCCGCAATTATTTAATACCGATACGATCATGGAAAATATGTCAAAAGTGCTGACCTGTTTAGAAACACTGACGGACCAGAGTACAGAAAATTTTTAGTTACTGCTCCCGCATATAGTGTAAACAGTAACATTTTTTAGAAAAACTTCACAAATTGGCACTTTTTTCATTTTTTTATATATGTTATGCTAGTGGAAATATGACAAATATTTAGAATTGGAGAAATACCATGGAAAAAAAGACAGATTTTAAAGCACTTTCGAACAAGGCAAAAGTTCAGTATATCTGGGACTATTACAAACTGCATATTTTATTTGGAGGTGTCATTGCTACGATCGTGATTGGTCTGGGATATCATTTTATTACTTACCGCAAGCCGGTACTCAGCGTCATCATGATCAATGTCCAGACAACCAGTGAAAATGCCGAGGCTGCGTTTGACGAATTTTCTGATGCTGCCGGTTATGACCCAAAACAGCAGCCAATCGATGTCTCCGCAAATTTACAGTTTTCCGATGATCCAAATGCAACAACGGACTACAACGACTACATGGTACTTTCCACGATGATCGGTGCCGGCGGCGAGGATCTGTTTTTCGGTACAGGAAGTGTTTACACCGATTATGCCGAAGAAGGTGCGCTGATGGATCTGCGCACCTATGTTTCGGATGATGTGTTAGAAAAATATAAAGATCATCTGATCTACTCCACCGATGATGGCGAGTCAGAGTCCTATCCATGTGCGATCGAACTGACCGATAATCGGTGGATCCAGAAATATGGCATTTATGACAGCTGCTACTTTGGTGTTTTCAGCCGCTCCGAGCAGAAAGATTACTATACGAAATTTGCGGATTTCCTGCTGAACTACTAATTGGATTGGCAGGCACATTACTGCCTGCTCTGTCCGTAATTTCTTAAATCTGCCCGGCACAGCCTGACATATTATTTCACTATCACCACCGAATATCCCGGCATTGTCAGTGTTCCATCCTGGAGCACTGCCTCTTCTGTGCCCGTCAGCAGCACTCCACCAATTTCAAGCTCACTTCCGCTCTTTTCTCCAACTGTAACTCCGGATAAATCTACATCCGCACTCTCCGGAGCAAGATTGTAAACCAGAAGTATTTCCGAATCACCATATGTTTTCTTTATGACGCATACCTTGTCATCTGAAATATTCTCCTCAAACTTTACTGTTCCACGGGCTATTTCCGGGTACTCATTGCGGAGTTTTATCGTCTGTTTTACAAACTGGTAAATAGAGTTTCCATCTTCCTCCTGTGTTTCGAGCGCACCGTATTTCATTTTTATGGTATCCATATCAGCAGGTCCCTTGCACATTCCATCGACTGCGCTATCTTCGCTCCAATACATCGGTGCACGCTTATTTTCATCCTTACCGGAACCCTTCATGCCCAGTTCCTCTCCATAATACAGAAAAGCACTTCCAGACATCAACAGATTCATTGTCTGCGCGATCTTTGTCTGTTTTTCACTGTCATCCCCAGAATAATAACCTGCGCCTCGTGCCATATCATGATTTGTGTAAAATGGTGCATCGATATAGCTGTCACTGTACTGGGAAAGATTATCCTGTAGATTTACCAACGCCTTTCCATAGGAAGATGCCGAACCATTTTTAAGCACGGAAGTGATCGTTCCGGTGCTGTCCGCAAAAGAAAAATCAAAACAGCTGTCAATACCACTCTCATAGTATTTTGCGTAGGTATTCTGATCCGTCCAGACCTCCGCCACGATATAGGCATCCTCTTTTTTCTCTTTTACCATGGAATGAAACCATGACAACACTTCCACATTTTTATCCACACTTCCGCTGTAATACTCTTTTGCCGCATCCAGGCGGAATCCGTCCACCCCCAGATCAAGCCAGAAGTCTACGATCTTGTCAAATTCATCACGGACTGCCTGACTGCCAAGGTTTAAATCCGGCATCTCGCTCCAGAACTGCGCCTCATAATACCAGTCTGTACCATCGAGCTTACTGTAACCGCCCTGCATTTCCTTAGAAAAATTATAGTAATCCACATAAGGACACTCCGACGCATCCGGCTCTGCTCCCTCCGGCAGGTTTTTCAGGTAATCTGCTGCCGTTTTAAACCATTCATGCTGGGAGGAAGTATGGTTCATGACAAGATCGATAATGACATTGATTCCCCTCTCATGACATGCCGCGATCAGATTTTTAAAATCGTCCATCGTACCGTATTCCGGGTCAATATCACAGTAATCCGTCACATCATATTTATGGTAGGTTGTCGATGGCATGACCGGCATCAGCCAGATTCCGTTACATCCAAGATCCGTATCTGTCGCCGGATCACCGTCATTGATATAATCTAACTTTTCTGTCAGACCATTCAGATCCCCGATGCCGTCCCCGTCGCTGTCAAAAAAGCTGTACACAAACACCTCATACCAGGTACGGTAATTATCATCAATGATCTGTTCATCCCCGGTATTGACTTCCTGCATCAGAGAAAGGGCGGTCACTCCCCCCTCCTTCGTGTCAGCATCTGCATTTTCATCCTGCCCGGCAGAAGCTATGGCTTGATCCGCAGAACTTTCCGTCGCCATTCCATTCGAATTATCCACAGCATTCCCTGATGAAGCTGTCTCATTTCCACATCCCCCTGCGGAAACTATCAACATACCGGCTAAAACAGCCGCAATGATTCTCTTTTTCATCTCAGTCCTCATTTCTGCGCATATATGCCTGCGCTTTTTCAATTATGTTAAAGTCACAATAGTGCACCCAAGCTTCCTGATTGCACTATTTGACCTCAGCATCCTTCAACTACTCTATTAGAATAAAGAGTCGCTTGCGACTCTTTCGCGCTCGAGCGGTGCTGTTTACAGCTAACTTCTGCTCCGCAAGATGCGCATCCTGCCCGGAGGGCTTTTAAATTCATAGGACGCAATTTCCTATGAATTTAAAAAGAGAGCAGAAACAAACCGTCCCTGCTCTCCCGGCAGACTTCCCATCTGCCCAATGACACACCAAAATGTGCCTTCATATTCAATTTGTATCCTGTGGATCAGCCCTTGACAGCTCCGGTCATACCTTCCACATAGAACTTCTGTGTCATTAAGAACAGAATTGCAATCGGAATTGATACCACAACTGCACCTGCAGCGAAACAGGTATACCAGCTGTCGATATACTCTTTCTCAAGCATCTTCCAAAGACCAATAGACACCGTATAATACTGTGCATCTGCACGGCAGATAACTTTACCAAAAATAAAGTCAACCCATGGTCCCATAAAGGATGTTAAAATCGTATAGACGATGATCGGCTTACTGAGCGGTACAGTAATCTTTGTAAATACATTCCATCTTGTCGCTCCATCGATAATCGCTGCCTCATCCAGCGATTTTGAGATTGTATCAAAAAATCCCTTCGCAACATAAAATCCTGCACCGGAACCGGCGGAGAACACGATGATAAGTGCTACACGGATCATTGCACCATCTGCTAAATTAAGTGCTCTTAAAATATAGTACACAGCGATCATGGACATGAAAGATGGAAACAGACCAATGATCATCGCAATATTCATAAACGGTTTTCTCATCTTAAATCGCATTCTTGACATACTGTATGCCACTGAAAGTACAAAGATGGTAGAAATGATGCAGGTAAAAATTGCGATCACAAAGGTATTCATAAACATCTTCGGAAAGTTTAAAATACTGGTGTCTGTAAATAATTTGATGTAATTATTAAATGTATAGGTTTTCGGGAAAAATGTACTTACATAAGAACCTTTCTCTCCACGGAAACTTGTAAGGATTACCCAGAAAATCGGGAGAACCCAGATAAATGCCAGTATTGCCAGGAAAATGTGAACAATCACATTTATCACTGTTTTACGGATTTTTGCCGTATTGGGTGCACCACTTTTTTTCGCAGCCACTGCTGCTGTACTCGTATGTGTCCAGTTCATTACATGAATCCCTCCTCATCTTTATAGGATGCGGTATTGCGATATGTTACCAATGCTACGATCGCAAGTACAATAAATGTCATAATACCAATAACAGCACCTAAGTTATAATAGTTCTTATCAACCGTCAGCTTATACAGCCAGGTAACAAGAAGGTCTGTCTTTCCTGCCGTGGCATCCACCGGAGTAGGATTTCCACCTGACAGAAGGAAGATGACATTGAAGTTATTGATATTTCCCGTAAACTGTGTGATCAGGTACGGCGTCATAACGAATAACATGTAAGGCAATGTGATCTTAAAGAAAGTCTGTACAGCATTCGCTCCGTCGATCTTTGCTGCCTCATAAAGTTCACCCGGAATATTCTGTAAAATACCAGTTACCTGAAGTAACGTATACGGAATACCTACCCAGAGGTTAATAACAATAACCGTTACTCTTGCCCATGTTGCATTTGAAAAGAACGGTAATGCGGTATCGATCAGACCATATTTTAATAACAGCGTATTGACGATACCGGTCGGTTGTAACATGGTACGCATGATCAGCAGTGATACGAACTGCGGTACTGCGATGGAAAGTACAAAACAGAATCTCCAAAATGCCTTTCCTTTTGTCTCCTTACGGTTGATGATAATTGCTAAGATCATACCGAGGATATAGTTTAATGCGGTTGCTACAATGGCCCAGATCAGTGTCCATCCTAATACGGAATAGAACTGCTTGCCGATGCTGTCACCGAAGTTTAAAATCTTCTTGAAATTTGCCAGTCCCACCCAGTCAAATAATACCAGATGATCGTTGACCTTACTGTAGTTCGTGAACGCCATGGTAATGTTATAGATCAGTGGTAAGATCGTAAAAATTAAAATTCCCATAACCGGCGCTGCCAACAGTAATTTATATAAATTTTGATCTAACAAACTCTTGCAGTCTTCTTTAAAGTTGTTTAAGTGCTTTCCTGATTTTGCCAGCACTTCCGATTTATAAGAGCTCTTTACGGACTCTCTCCAGACAATGATAAACATTGCTGTAATATAAACTGTTGCCACTCCATACAACAGAATCAGTGATGACTGGTCACCTGCTGTATATTCATAAATACTCTTTTTTTCGTTCCATACTTTTTCCTGCTCTCTCCATCCAAGAGATGGCAGCATAGATAAATTATAAATTCCTGACTGAATCATGTACCAGATATATGCAGCTTCTACTGCCAGAAACATGATTCCCTTTCCAATTTGTTTATGTGCAATATTTCCTAAGCCCATAATTAACAGGGAAAGTTTTGTGATTATATTTCCTTTTGCCACCGCATTTGTAACCGTGTACGGTGTTGAAAATTCTTTATTTTTTCCTTTTTTCATTCCAGCCTTTTTCACGTTATGGGCCTCCTTTAAATCTCAATGTAGAAACATCCAGGATGCCCGTCCGGGCACCCTGGGATTTCTATCAGAAGAAATCTTTTTACTGTGCAATGTCTGTGTTCATTGTTGTATTCATATCTTCTGTTTTCTCTGCTGCGTTATCAGCTGTGATCTCACCAGCGACCAGTGCTTTACCCATGTTCTCAGCCGGTGACCAGTAGTTGCTCATTTCGCTTACTAATGGCTGCATGATAGATGTATCTGTCATAACTTTTGTAACTGCCGTAGCAATTTCATCATCTGAGATTGCAATGTTTGTATTTGTAGGAAGGATATTTCTCATATCATAATGATCTTTCTGGGCATCTTCACCTGCAAGGTAAGCCGCTAAAGCCATGGAAACCTGCATATTCTCTGTATTTGGATTAACGCCGATTGCTTTAGATCCTATGAAGGATTTCATCTGACCCTCTGTTCCTCCGATATTTACAGTAGGAAGAGCTGCAACACCCATGTTATCGCCAAGAGCTTCTTTTACAGATTCTGCATCCCATGTACCTGAGAAAATGGCATTAACGCTGCCATCACGTAAACCGGCAATACCTGCTCCGTCTGCATCATTAATGAAGTTTGGATTCTTGCAAAGGTCTACAAGATACTCAGTAACTGCTGCTGCCTTGTCACCACTAAAATCGACACCTGCTGCTGCATCAGTACCATCACCAAATAATGTACATCCGTTTGCTACATAGAAAGCCTGAATATACCAGGAGTTAGATAATGGGAAAGAAACTTTTCCTTTTTCTAACATGGTATCAAAGCTCTTAATATCATCATCTGAAAATACACTCTTATCATAGTACATGAACCATGTATTTGATGTAAACGGGAATGCCACTACTGCATCATTGTAAGTAACAGATGCTGTAATAGAATCAGAGTTTGTTGTAGTTACATAGTCAAGATAGCTTCCTCCAAGCTCTGCTAATGCATTTGCAGATACCAGATCCGGGATGTTATCGTTTGCTAACATATATACATCTGCGGAGTTTTCAACATCCTGTGTAACCGTTGCTTTTGCATCACCCTCTGCACATACACCATAATTGAAAGTGATATCCCAGTTTGGATGAGCTGCGTTGAATGCGTCACACTCTTTTGCAAGCCAGCCTGTGTCCTGATCTTCCTGTGGGCTCCATACTGTAATTGTACCGGACCATGGCTCATCTTCAGAATCTGCGGCTGCTGCCTCAGTACCTGCTGTCTCCTCTGCTGCTGCATCACTTGTTGTGCTGTTGTCTGCTGCTGCATCACTTGTTGTGTTGTTGTCTGCTGCTGCATCGCTTCCAGCATTGTTTGCGGCTTTGTTTCCGCATCCTGCTGCCATGGTTGTCATCATAGCTGCTACCATTAATAATGACACTGCTTTCTTTTTCATTTTTTTCCTCTCCTTTTCTTTTTCCCAAAAAGTTTTCATGAACTTTGTTTTTATATAAAATGCAATCTGCACTTTATAACATAATTATCTGTGATAAACCGACGCAAGCGTCCGGATCCATGCCCTTCGCTCCTCACTCAGTTCATCGGTTCCAATCCTCCATCTCCAGTTTCTCCCGACGGTGGATGGTGCATTCATCCGCGCTTCATTTCCAAGCTTCATCAGATCCTGCATCTGTATGATCACCACATCTGCAATGCTTGCATAGGCAGCCCGGATCAGCGCATCCGGTATTTCTTCTTTATATTTGATATTCAGATACTCGTACAGATAAGCAAGCTCATAATCTGTTTTGTCCCTGAAGTAACCAACAATTGTTTCATTGTCATGCGTTCCCGCATAAACGACAAGATTGCAGTCGGTGTAATTATGTGGAAGATGTTCGTTTGCCGTATCATCCCCAAATGCGAACATCAAAATCTTGATGCCCGGCCATCCGGTTCTTGCCATCAGCTTCTTCACACCCGGTATCGGACTCTTTCCTGCGATATCCTCAACGATGATGTGTGTATCTCCGATCACTTTTTCGATTGCATCCGTAAGTTTCTTTCCAGGTCCCCTACTCCACTTTCCACTTCTTCCATCTTCTGCCTTGTTCGGTACGACATAATACTTTACGATCGCTGCAAAATGATCAAGCCGTATTACATCAAACAGCTTTGCATGTTCTAACATGCGCGCCTGCCACCAGGCAAATCCATCTTCTTCCATCCGGCTCCAGTTGTATACTGGACTTCCCCACTTCTGTCCATTCTCTGAAAATGCATCCGGCGGAGCACCTGCAACTCCTTTCGGTGTTCCATCCTCTTCTAATAAGAAAAGTTCCCGGTTCGCCCATACATCCACACTGTCTAATGCCACATAAAACGGAAGATCACCAATCAGCTGGATACCTCTGTTATTTGCATATTCTTTTAATTTTTTCCATTGTTTAAAAAATTCAAACTGGCAGAATTCATAGAACAATATGTCTGCATGTAACGTTGTTTCATACTCTTTTAATGCCTCAGGATCCCGGCTTCGAAGCGGTTCGTCCCACTTCTGCCATTCCTCATCACCAAAATGTTTCTTTAATGCAGTATAAAGTGCATAATCAGAAAGCCATCCGGCATTTTCTTCACAGAACCTTACAAAAGCTTCATTTTCGATATCGAATCGTGCGAACGCCATTTTCAAAACTTTAAAGCGGTTCTCATAAATCATCGCATAATCAATATCCGCTTCATCATTTCCCCAATGGAAACTTCGGATCTCTTCCACACTAAGCAGCTTCTCCTGCACAAGATCATCCAGATCGATCAGATATGGATTCCCGGCAAATGCGGAATATGACTGATATGGACTGTCTCCAAAACTGGTTGGACCGATCGGCAGCACCTGCCAGTAACGCTGTTTTAAATCCACCAGCAGATCTATAAACTGGAATGCCGCATCTCCTAATGTACCAATTCCGTATGAAGATGGTAAACTTGTGATCGCTAAGAGGATTCCTGCTCCCCTTGCCATTCTTTTTGCATCCAATGATCTTCCCCGGTCCTTCCTCTCATTTTTTCGCTTTTTTTCGTATCTGTGATAATTTTATTACTGGAAACGTTTTTTGTCAACGAATTTGCAACTTTTAACAGCGTTTTTGCCATATTTGCCGTTTTTGCTATATTGTTTTTGTTTATTTTTACAACGAAAGCGCTCAAAAGTTTCGAAAATTTTAGTATGTCTGCTTGTCAACTTTTTGTTTTCTTTATATAATATAAAAAAATCAACTGTTTTTACTAAGGAGAGGATCTTACCCATGGCAACAATCAAAGATATTGCAACAAGACTCGGTGTTTCCGTCAGTACCGTATCAAAAGGTTTAAATGGCGCGAGTGACATCAGCGAAGAATTACGTCAGATGGTGCTTGACACTGCAGTTGAAATGGGATACGCAACAAAAAAATCAAAGAAAAAAGAAAACCGCAAACTGGCGGTTTTTATCGAAAATATGGAATATGAAACGGAAGATCAGTTTGGCTACGATATCGTACTCGGTTTCAAACAGAATGCTTTCCGCCATAATTGGGATGTCACCGTTATTCCGGTCACACC
>JABLTO010216162.1_pt1 | contig 15729 bp, 20 predicted proteins | sample 7160091 | NCBI WGS metagenome assembly JABLTO01 (sample SAMN14651225, study PRJNA627086) | human gut metagenome | isolation source: feces | host: Homo sapiens
TAGCGGCATAAATTAGGCGGCGGTAAGCAGATCGTGCTTATCGCCGCCTTTGATACTACAGAGACGGCAGATGGTCGTTACTTGTGGTATCTGCATTAAAAGATATCCCATGATGGCCTACCATAATTGGGACTGCAGCAATCTTAGTAGGTGCAGTCATTTCTTGCTATTTTCCAAGGATAACCAATATCAGAAAATTTCCCATAAAGGAAATTAAAAAATCTTTCAATATACATTCCTTTATAGGTTTTACTTGCTTGCTATTATAGATGCGGTTACAGAAACGACTAATCCACATAGCGCATCCCGCGCTCAAAACAGCGCACCACCACATAATTGAGAATGGCAGAGCGTATCTATTTGCGAAGTAAACTATTACTGCATCAATGAAAGCAAATAGTGCCATTCCTATGAGGGGCTTTTCCGCATTGGCGTTCATAATATTTCTCCTTGTAATAAAACGTACAGATTAGTTATAATAGGATCATCGTATAGAAAAGTACCCGGACGCACTTACTCGCCGGCCCGTATCGGCCTTGACCCTTGACCTTTGTATATGTTTGTTACGACAATACTTCGGCCATAAGTTATGCGATTTGTTGGGCTAATTCAGTGCGTTATCTACTACAAAACGAATATCGCCAATCTCGCTTTCCATCTGGCGATATTCCTCCATCGTTTCCGGCGTGCATTGCACATCGCTGGCATAGTACAGGAGATAAGTGCCGTCTTTGGTCGTCATGATATACCGGCACAGGGCGTAATCCCATTCTCCACCGGCATCTACCTGTTCTTTTGTGAGTTGCTCGTCCCAACACCTAATGTAAAACAAAACCCCGCCGGTTTGCCCTTCGTCGCCACCTATGAGTGCCTTACGGATTGCGGGGTTGTAAACTTGATATACTTTTGAAAATTCACTCTGCTCAAGTGCGCACCGACCTTTCCAACTGTCCGGTAAGATTAAGGTAAGCCCGAGTGTCTCAATTGTAAGTGACTCCTGCTCTATGGGGACCTCAACCACGCGTTCTCTCGCAAATGCGAACGCGCCTATGCAAAAGCTACAAGCCATGAGCGCGAAGCACGCAGCAATCGCGGTCCAGCTTCTCAGCCGCTTTTTCCGGTGCTGCTGCGCGTAGTTCGGTATCTGCTGCGCCTGCTGAACGAGACGGTTATCGGAATTCTCGATGCAGTCTGATAGCTTCTTCGGATTCATATTTCAATGCCCTCGCTTTCCAAAGTTTTGCCTTGTGTTGAATAACATAGACTTGATCTTAATCGGATGTATACTATCATTTTGCCTGAAACGACTGGATAAGCCAACTATTGTTGCTTTTCTGCAATGTCAAAACGGCTGTTCCTCCACTATAGGATGATGCTCCCCATAACGTAACAATGTTACCGCTTTTTTCGCCATAGCTTAGGTTAAATACTCCGGGGCCAAAGTCACTTGTAGTAGTGTAGAAACAGTCCGTTTCGGGAACATAGCACAGTTCAGCCCTCCAGTCTGATTGCATATCTTCCATAGTGATGCCAGCGTACTGCATCAAAATCTTGTTAATGTAGCTTCGTGGTAGGCGGTGACAGGGAACGGGCATTTCTTCGAGCGTCAACAGGTGACTACTGGTATTGCGCCAATCCAGCTTTTTCTGCACGAGCTGGAATTCAGCCTCATCCTCTGGTCCAAGCTCTTCCTGACTTGGACAGTAGGTGATGAAAGCATTTGCGTCCAAGTTGCGCGGATCGTCATATAGAGAGGTAAAGAAGCAGCTGATGGGCGTGGACGAAACCACATATCCGCCCCATTCTTCAACGTAAGTGCTTACCTGACTGGATGTGAAAGCTTCAAACTCGTCCAATTCGTCTGCGGCGAGCGGAGTTCCAGTACTGCGGTTGAGAGTGGCAGCTTGGGCTTCGTTATACCAATTTCCAAAAGTGTCACAGAGCATCCAACTGAGTTGCTGTGTCGAATCGGTTTGCGCTAAAGTGCTATCTGCCAGCCTAAACCAGTTATCTCCAATACTAGTAGTCACATGGAGAGGGCGAACTCCTTCAAATCCGTTTCGGTAGGCAGTAAGCGATACGCCATCGCCATTGAACGAATAGTGGCAGTCGCCGTTGGAACTCCAGTGTTCTGGCGGCTGACAAATCTCCCACATATCATAATTCTGTAATTCAGTTATGTATTTTTCTGCGCGGATAGCAGCGTTTGCTGGGTATGTTTCCTCATTTTCGCCATTGTAGTAGGTCAGTGTTGCATTCGATGCATCCAGCGTTGATAAGATCTCCTTGAGGTCGGTGATGTCCAGCGCTGTTGGTGTTGTGTTTGACTGCTCCGGATATGACGGTTCTCTTCCACTGCATCCGGCTATCGCAAGCAACAAGATGAGAGCAAGTGAAGAATGCACAAATCTCTGTGTCGTTCGGTTCATAATCTTTCCTTCCTGTCATAGCAAGTTTAGCGGATGAAAATGATTTATTGGAATCGATAGCCTTGTGTGGTGAGTGTGCTGAGATAGGCCATGAAGTCTTCCTGTTGCAGAAAGTGTATGAAATCACCGCTTTCAACCATATGGAACGAAGCTACCTTTTCCGAAGTGTCCACCCAGACCGAGTACATGCTCATTTTATCAGTTTCCATAATTTCTAAAAAGCTCCTTAATATGTAACAAGTTTTTGATTATCCCTCGACATCCATATATTTCTTTTTTCTCAAAGAACTCCTTTTATCTTCTGCTCATCGAATTGCTTTTGCTGTTTTATAGATGTTTATTCTTTGCAAGAAAGCGCATTCTTTTTACATCTATATATCAGATATATCTAAATCCGCTATGTGGATTGTTCGTTTTTAAAACCGCATCTATGATAATCGGGAAAAGTCATCCGCAACTCGGATTTGAATGTGAAAATAGGGTCCAACATCACCCATACCGGTATAACTGCGATCTGCAGTATATTGAAAAAAGCCTTCATCTCCCAGTGGAGTTTCACTCAAGCGGTCAACATTTAAGGTTATGGTAAGAACCACATCGTTTTTCTCTTGTGTGATCTCTGCTTTTTCAATTAGCAGACAATTTCCCGTCAGTTCACCAGCAGGAAAGTCTTCCGGATAAAGGGAGCCATAGATTTTCAAATAATCTGTAGTAACACCATCCGCCAACTCTCCGCTGTCCAGAAACGTATTATGGAACCTAACAAAAATAACATTTCCGTTTTCTGGAAAAGATATCTTTGTATAGGGGATCTCACAGTAGGCGGCTGTAAAATCGCTGCCGTCTGCCAGAGGTGCAAATGCCACAGTAACACCACCCGCATCAATCTGAGCAGAACGAACAGCCTCCCTTCGTTCCTGCATCCCCATATAATAAGTTTCACCAGAATCGGCCCAGTAAGTGCTAGACACACTTGTCCCATAGCCGCTGTAAGGGAAACAATCTAACGGTATACCCTGCTCATCACAGATAAAATCCAAAGTTGCAGTCTCCACATGTGGAAAACTAGGCACACCATTATAGCTGTTCGGACCACCAATAACGGCTTTAACTGCAGCCTTACGCAAAATTTTTAAGTCCAAAAGCGGTTCATCCAAATACATCATCTCATATCGGATACCACTTTTACCGTAAACCCAATCTAGCCACTGACCGCTTCCTTCCCAGCCTCGCTGTACCAGGAAATCCCCCTTATAGGCCGTTACAGACAGAATCGGAGGATTGGTGGGGTCATCTGTATAATCCAGAGCGTACAAAGCACGAATTTCATTCTCAGTAGTCACCGGAGTATATAAATCGCCCGAATTTGCCGTTTGATTACCGTCATGAGATTTACTACCGGTAGGAGCTTCGCTATCACATTGGATCTTGCCGCTTTTTGCTGGAGTATTTCTACAGGCAGACATAATTAACAGTAGCAGAAGAACAATGGTCAAGCAGAAATGAGACCTTTTCATGATAGCACATCCTTTCGTTTCTACCTTTAATACCGACAGTACCGAAAGGTAACAGATAGTTGTCGGCGCACACGTGCTGGTGGCTTTTCTTATACATCAAGCCACCACGCCTCACCATTAAGTGCAATATTTTCTTTGCTGCGAGGCATCGGCAGATAAACGTATCCATAGGGCATCTCTCGGTAATCACCCGTCAGCGCATTGATATAGTGTGCCTGCGCTGAATACAGCTTCTCATCTAACTCCAGCATTCCAATACACTCATCTTCGCCCATCGTCTCAGGAGCATAACCAGAAGAAGTATTCAAAAGCTCCTCATATCGCGCAAAAAATAATACATCGCCGTTATCCCACACGGCCTCCACATTGGATGGCGGCGGTTCCAGCCTCAACCGCAGCGCATTGCGTGGGATTGAAGAATAGAGTACATCGGCTTGCTTGTTCGGCAGATATAGCCGATAGATCCCGATACCCTCGTCTGTCCCTGCGAGGAAAAAGAGCGTGCATCCGTCCGCCAAATAGATTGGTGCGTGTTCTTTCTCCGCAAGGCTGCGCAGCAATCCTGTTCTATCTGCAAAGAGCGTTTCTATTTTCCCAGAATAACTTACACGCACAAGCTCTGAGGTCTCGGAAATACCATAAATCCAGTTCTTATCAGCCGTCTGAAAGAGATATCCCTTCAATGTAGCAATGTCCTGCATAGGAATCCCTTTGCTATCCGTTAGGCGAAGCACTGTACCGTCGTAGCTAATATCAGCATCCTGTAATGACCAGCCAGAAAAGACATCTTCTGCATAATCGTAGAGACGCTGCTGAGAAAAGTATTCCTCATAGGAGAGGTATGCTTGCTCCTCCACCTCCCACGGTGTTTTATGCGGTTCTGCCTTCCAGCAGTCTGTAACTAAGAATGCTGCCAACACTGTGAAAATGAAGAGAAGCCGGGTGTATAGACGTTTCATGGGGTACGCCTCCTCCATGTTTATTCCATAAACTATTTCTGAATCCTCATTAATGTGTGGTCATTACGCTTTTCATTCATCGTCTCCAAAGACGCCCGCCTACATCAACAACATCACTAGTAATACTAATATCGCATTTGTAAGCATGACCATAAATGTTGTCGGGATTATTGGAATCAATTGAGTAAAAAGCTATTTCTGACATTCCATCCTCTACAATGTCAAATGTCAGCACGTCTACTCCATCGATATAATCTGCGTCAACAAGAGACAGCAACTCTGGCCCTCGAAATTCATAATCTAATGGTTCATATTCTGGTGATACCCTTAAAGCAGAAACGACAACATGCTGGAGTTCTTCTTTGTATGACATCTCGATGTGATACTTATCTTGATTGCTGCTTCTGGTAAAAAAACAAAGAAGAGCCAGCAAAATTGCAAATAGGATTATGACAATGCCGCTGAAAATGCGCTTAATGTGGATCAACTCCTTCTATAAGCAATCGTGCTTATCGCCGCCTTTGATACTGCAGAGACGGCATACGGTCGTTACTTGTGGTATCTGCATTAAAAGATATCCCGTGATGGCCTGCCATAATTGGGACTGCAGCGATCTTAATAGGTGCAGTCCTGGAATCATGGGGGTCACTCTGTAAGAGCTTCAACATCGTCTGCAACCAAATTTTTGTGGATTTGGGAAAATTCGTCTTCGTTTTCTTTCAGAAAGATAAGGAACTTATCCACATCTGCTTTGCCGTCTATCTTTGTCGGAATATTTTCATCTAATATTAGTTGCTCCATGACACAAATTTGTTCCAGAGCATTGTTTAGCCAGAGCTTGTCGGCATAGGTGAGACTTTTGCAGTGCTCAAAACTTAAAGCCTTTTCTTGTAAGTACAGCAGACTACGTGAAATACTAATAGATGCCTGTTCGCATATGGGCAGATCATCTGGCATCTGTAGACTTGCGCTTGTGAAATACGGAATGCCACTATTACACCATTCCCTGACATACAGAATACAATATGCAGAGGTATCAGCAATCTCTTTGTTCAACGTCTCACAATTGCTGTACAGTTCAATGTACTGAGAGTTTCCGTTTATAATAGCTTCAATAGGCTCGCTAAGTGTGCCTACCGCGCTTATTCCATAAGCCGTTTTTGAAAGTTTGCTGATTCGGTACTGTACATGGAACATCTGGAGTAATACAGCAAGAAGCACCACTGCCGTAAGCATTATGAGAAATTTGTGCTTTTTCTGAATCATATACTCAGCCTTCCTGAATGTCATTTTTCAAGGGCACCTTTAACGATTAACAGTAAACCGATAATTCCTATAAAGAAGCTTATAGCTCTAAACTCGATTTCTCCGATATAAGGCAGCCACATGTTATTAAGAAAAGCCAGCAAAATTGCAAATAGGATTATGGCGATGCCAATGAAAATGCGCTTAATGTGAATCAACTCCTTCTACGGTATCTGCAGTAAAAGTGGAAGGGAAAAACTAATTGCGCTTGATTTTATGACAATGTAAGATGTTGTCAACGAATAGCAAAGTGCCCCGCTGACATCTCCACAGCTGATAGAATATATTTTGATCTATCCTTCTGACTTTAGGATATGTTCTCGAATTTCTGCTTCATGCTCTTGACAATAGGCGTAGCTGCTTCGCATAAAATCTTCAATATTTCGGTTTCTGTACATGGTATCTAACGTATCAAGAATTGGTTGCCCACCTACCATCATATCGAAAAAGTACGGATAGACACATCCACCGTTTTCTCTCGGGAAATATGGGTTGATGGAGCTGAGCCGCTCATCTCTCATCACGGATTCGACCACCATTTCGCTCAATATCCATTTGAGCGAGGGACGCTCATATTCGTTGTAGTTATCTCCAAACAACTGGTTCCATACATAGAACCAAACAAAGTGTATGATTTCATGTATTCCACCGCCAATGGCACCCTTTGCGCTGTTCAAATGTAAGCGCAAATAGATAGGACATAAACATCTCATGCTGATGGAAGTACATCGGATCATATCTCTCCACATTGTGAAAGGATGCTATTTTTTCCTGCGCATCAATCCAAACAATGTATTCGCCTAATCTCTGATCTTTCATCTGTTTATCTCCTACTCTACGATCGGTTAGGATTTCTCTTGTCATTATTTATTACGATGGAGTTCCCACATTTTGGACACTTCAAAAATATTTTTTTGTGTTCATTTGCGGTTTTCATTCGTCTTATATATAAACGCTCAAATAAAAGCCGAAAGGAGGTGCCAGAGTAACACAAGCGGAGATCCCAAGCCTGCTTGACCAGTATCACAGCATAGCATTCTTCAAGGGTTCTTGCGGACAGCAACTTTTCCGGACTACGCGGCGTCCTCTTTGATTGGTTGAGGCGAACTTCGCAGAACCCAAAGCAGATATTGGTATGGATCCAAGCTGTTTTCATTTGTCGTTTCAATTAGACTGTAGATCACTATACTGGCCTATCCTCGTGATCAATTCCCTGTGAATTTGCATATAAGGCGGTACACCCAAATTGATGTACCGCCTTTATTGTAAATATCCATGTGCAATTGATATAAACTATTACGATAACTTTATATAGTCTGACTTCTCGGTTTAGTTCAGAAAAAGTGTCAATCGTAAAAATGATCATCAAAGTAGAAAGAAATTAAATCATAAGTACGCATTTTTGTCATGTCAGTGACTAAAAAGATTGGAGTGTCCAAGGCCGCCTGTTCACGCATATCAAGCCATTGCTGCTGTTCAGTCTCAAGTACATCCTTAGCTGATCCAGTGAGCTTGTCTTGACATAGAGTGTAGATTGTTGCCATTGCTTGATCCCATCCATCATAGGAATTTTGAAAAATGGCATTATACTCATCTTCAGTATTGTCTCCATGGGTTGAATAGTCGTTATACAACAAATCAGATAAGGAATCTAGGTAATCCTGCATTGGAGTAGAATGGTACTCATATGATATCGCCGCTTCCCGTGCCTCAAAATAATGCGGCAGCCATTCTTTTACCGCGCTTTCTGTATATTCATACCAATCTACATCAGGTAATTTTTCATATTCGTCCCACAGCTGATTAAATGTAACTTCGTCTATTTCCGTACCATTTAAGTAGTAACTTACCGACTCCTGTTCAACTGAAGAAAACTTTACATCGGTATCAAACAATTCACCTAGAAAACGCATCTTCCCAACGGAAGTGTTACTGGCGCCACTAGACGTCGAATAAGAGCCATCTTTTTTGAGGCCCGTAAGCCCTCTATAATTAACATCGTAACCATAAATATCGCCATCTTTATAGCGTAAGACTATAAATCCCATGTAGTCACCCCGCTGATAAACAACTTCAGGCAACTCATCTCCATCCATATCTACAACAGCAAACTTTGAAAGGGATATCGTACTTTGATCTTCCCCTGCAATCTCAGAGAGGTATACATCGCTTTGATAGATGGGATTGCTGTTAGAATTAGTGTAAAAAAACTGCCTTTGATTAAGTAGTACATTTTCAAAGGCTTCGTTTGGCAAAAGCGATGTTTCTAAATCATCAGTTGGTATAGTGTTCGCATCGTCACTTCCGGTAGAAAATTTACTAGTAGCTGGCTCAATCGTTTCTGTGGAGCATGCGGCCATTGTTAGTGTAAGTATGAACAATACTACACCCATACAAGCTCTTTTTAGCATTTGTTTCATCTGCTACACTCCTTTATTCTTCTTGTTTGCATCTATCGTATCAATCTATCGGTTTCAATGATTGGTAAAAGCAACAAAGTCATGTCTGAGCCAGCACTGAAAGGTTGCACGCAATATGACATCTCAGCGGGCATTCACCTTAATTATACGATGAACGCAGGTGAATTTGGACAGGCCCTCAATAATTTTTTCTGCGCTGTCCTCTCTGCATGAGCATTCTCCTATAAAATGTGGAATTAATTTGCAGTATCTGCTATTATAACAGAGAAATCGACTTGAGGGCGGTGAATAGTTCTATGATAGTGTATCTGCAAATGATTGAGACGGACGAGGACAAGTCCAAGTTCGAAGAAATATATCAGGAATATAGGAACCTAATGTACTATGTGGCTTACAAACGAATGCAGCATGAACAAGATGCTGAGGATGTAGTCCACCATGTATTTGTTAAGATTGCTGAAAATATTAAAAACATTGAGCCTGTGAGTCCAAAAACCAAGCAGCTTATCGTAACTATGGTTGACAACAGGGTGACGGATGTATTCCGTGTCAGAGGCAAGCATCCTGTTGTGATGTACGATGACGAGTTGAAAAACAGTCCTGTCACAGAAAATGAACGTAAGGATTTGCTGACGGAGTGTATTTTAAAGCTGCCTGAGCAGCAGCGCATGGTGATTTGGATGAAGTATAAGCAAGGCTACTCCCTACGAGAAATTGCGAAGGCACTCGACATATCATTAGTGTGGGCACAAAAAATCGATCAGCGTGCGAAGAAAAAGCTAGAGGAACTTTATTTGGAAGGTGGTGGTATTTTATGATTACGGAAGAAATGCTGTGTGCAGCTGCCGCCAGATCCTGTGAAATTTATGTGTCCTATCTTGAACGTGGATATACTCCTGAGAACCAACATGAATTCTCTCTACAATTTGAAAAGAAGATAAAAAAACTAAAGCGGAAAGCGGATCATCCTGTTTTTTATCACGCCACGAAGCGCATAGCATCAATTGTGCTTGCAATCCTCATTACAGGAGGTGTATGGATTGCTGTTGACGCGGAGGCAAGAGCAGCTTTCGTTGGCTGGGTAAAGGAAGTCTATGAAGAGTTCTTTGTTTATCGGTTTAATGATGAGACTGATATTCAGAATGAACCCTATGAGTACAAATTCACATGGTTGCCAAATGGATATGTGAAGTTGTACGAGAAAGATACGGGGTCTCGGATAACTAGGCTTTATAAAAATGAAGCGGGGCAAATGCTCCAATTTAATTACGTTTATGATCCCAATGAGACAGACATTTATGTAATTGCGCCGACGGCTACGGTTGATGATGCTGTTGTCAATGGATATGCAGCAGATTTTATACTCTCTGGAGATGAGAGAGCTGCCAATGTTCTTATGTGGATAGATTCGAACAACTGTGCTTTCTATATCTCTGCATATTTGGAAAAAGAAGACTTGGTGAACCTTGCTGAAAGTCTTTATGAAAAATGATTTGAAACATTTTTGAGTTGAGAGTCCAAAGGGATCGACAATCCAAGCAATGTTTTTGGTGTTGAATCGCACACAGGCGTTGTGCCCCAAAATCATTCCTACTGATGAAGGCAGTAGAATTGTTGTGTCTCAGGAACTGAATACGCCATCTATTGTCTGGGCACTCGGTGGACATCGATTCGAAAACTTGTTGCTGAAAGGTGAAGTTTCGACAATTTGCTCAGACAATGTTTCCAAGCAAATGATGGCAGATGTTCGAAAAGTGTTTTCAAGATATTGTAAAAAGGTAGATGGGTATTATGTTTCTCCAGGAGTATTTCTGCTCTCAAATACTCGCCTTATCACTATATCTGCTGCAGAAAACACGGCAGTAGATTTCTGCTTGCCCGAAAAGAACCGTTGAATAAAGACATCCTAATCAACGCTTTATAGGGACACATCAAACGATGTGTCCCCATATTTATGAATAGGTTATTCCGGCTGTGTTATTCACCTATGATGCCACAGACTGCATCGTGCAGGACGCACCTTTGCACTTCTCTGAATCGGACGATATGTAGCCAAACCGCAAAAGGTCATGCGAAGCCGCATACAGGCTGCACGATACCGTGAATCGCGGAATGGTGCAATCCATACGCGCAAACGGTAGATACTTCACGAATCCAACAGGCATTGATTTTGAAGAGCATTGATTTTGAAGCATGATTTCAAGCCATGTTTGCCCGAAAATCTATGAAAATCCGGTTTGTTTGGAAAGCGTTCACAGTTTCATTTGAAAACCCATCTTGCAATATTCAGCGAAATCAAATATCAATCTTGGCGGTCAGAGGTAGAGACTGTCCCCCCCCGTTCTTGATTGGCAGGAGATGGATTTAGCGTTAGAATAGGTGTCGAAAATGTTGGCTTTTCGATTGTTAGGAGCGAGGGATGGCAGAGGTGTATGGGATTCCCCATCTCTCGTCGAACGCTGCTCACACGGCAAAAAAAGTCAGATTGAGTTTCCGCCCGACCGCCCCATACAGTGAGGAACGCCGGAGAGCCGCCAGTGAAGCGGCAAAAGCTCCGCGAGCAATCTCAAGCGAAGTGCGGTATAATTTTTTTGAAAAAGTTTCGGATTTGATGTAGTATTCGCCGCTAAAACCGTAGTATATAGGTGAAGCCGGAAAGGAGGCGATGTGATGATAACAGATGAAAATATCATTGAATTGTTTTTCGCGCGTTCAGAACAAGGCATATGGGAACTGGATACAAAATACGGAAAAGACTGCCACAATCTTTCCTATCATATCGTAGGGAGCAGGCAAGATGCGGAAGAATGTGTAAACGATGCTTATTTGGGCGCATGGAACGCGATTCCCCCGGCGCGCCCCAATCCGCTGCTGACTTATATCTGTAAAGAAGATTTATTACAGAGAGGAAGCAGCAAAACGAAGCAGTCACTACACGATTGCTATGGAGGAAATTGAAGCCTGCATAGCAGACCCGAATACGGTGGAAACCGAGATAGAAGCCAGAGAATTAGCCTGTATCATTGGAGAATTTTTGGACACGCTGACCCTCGAAAACCGCGTTATCTTCATGCGCCGATATTGGTTTGCCGACAGCTACAAGGATATAGCCGAGTTTATGGGGCTTTCGGAGAAAAACATCTCCGTCCGGCTGACCCGCATCCGGGAAAAGATGAAGCAATATTTGATTGAAAGAGAGGTGTTCGTATGAACGCAAAGAAGTTTTCCGCTGCCATGAGCGAGCTTGACACGAAATATGTTGATGAAGCTCTCAACCATAAAAAGAAAGCAAAAAGGCCCGGTTGGATCAAGTGGGGGGCTATGGCGGCTTGCTTATGCCTTGTGGTCTATGCGGGAATTCGCTTGATTCCTACAGACTCCCCACCCGATGAAAGCAGCGAACTCCCCCTGCTTAACGCGCAGTTTGAAGGTGGCGATATGGGCTTTGAGGGTTTGATGCTGTTCGATATTTCGGAAAGCGGATCAGCAAATCCGTGGACGAAGGATATGGTGCTCGAAACACTGCCCGTATATGAAAATCTTGCCTATACCGATGCTTCGGGTCTACCCGTGTATCTCAGTGAAAACGAGCTGCTTGGGGTTGCCGAAGACATAGCAGCTCGCCTGAACGCCGACATTATCAGCACGGAGTACAAGAGAGTGGAGGATACTGCGCAGCTCTCGCCCAATACAGGGCTTAGTGGCGGAGAGGCGTGGCGCTTAACCGCTAAGACCAGAGAGCATACCATTCTTGTTTCCGGAAATGGGAACGCAGTCGTGGAATTCAACACACAGGGTGTGCTTTTCAGCGACTATACATCGGAAAATGAGGCGAAAACGACAATCGACACACTCCTGGAAAAATACGCCTCCTTGCTGAACGTGGATGAGCCTGTTATATATACGTGGTGCGACTACACCTTTACCGGGGAACAGTTGCGTAGATACTTCGTATATGAGGATGACACGGATCCGGTACAAAAAATACTCAATTACAACTTCTGCTTAATCGGCTTAACGCCGTTGGAGGAAGGCGGAGAGTTGTCGAATGTCAGCTTTCAAAACAGTCTTTCCTGCACGAACAAAATAGGCGATTATCCCATCATTACAAGCGATGCGGCACGTGAGATGCTGCTCAATGGAGAGTATATTACAACCGTTCCCAGCGAGTATTTGCACGACACAGGGATAAGTGAGGAAATGATTGCCAAGGAAGAACTTGTATATCGCACAGAAAATGTCAACGAGATATTCATGCCTTACTACCGCTATTATATTGAGCTTAAAGAAAGCGGCTTGGAAATGGCTGATGGTCTTAAATTGTACGGCGTCTACTACGTACCGGCCGTCAGTGCCGAGTACCTTGTGGATTTCCCCATATGGGACGGGAGCTTTAATTGACTCTGGATGTTTTCTAATATCCAAATGATTTGGAAAAAGAACCATAATAATCAGCCATACGACGCCAAAATAAAAATGTAGCCAAACAAAGTCAAAACAAAGCAGCCTACGCAAGTTTTCTTGCTAGCTTAATAAGCTTGCCCCTTGGCTTTGCCCACCCCCTTGCAGGAGCAATTATGGCACTTTTCGGTCTTGGTGCCAGTGCGGTTGGATTTGCAATTCCAGACCATATGCTTCATGCTAAAAAAACAACTATGCACTGGAAAATCAAAGATACCCGTGCTGCTGACCGCACATATTTCACCACTGATTGCGAATATATCATTACTGACGAGGAACAACTGAACGAAAAATATAGCGATGTGCACTACTATACATATACAGACTTTGTAAACAAAAATAAATCCATGGCTTCGCATTTCCAGCAATTGATCTACCGTGGACTTTACTTAGAACCTGTTCAATGGACCATTGGTTAAAACCGGCACTACAGAAAGGAGATATAGTGAAACATATCCTTAGTTCATTGTTAACATGTATGTTAATAATTGAATGTCTCCTGTTTCTTCTCTGGACTTTAGCATACTTTGACCTAAGTCCAATTCCACAATCACCTTTTGGGCTACAACTCATTGCAATACTTATTTTAATCTTATCTACTGTCATTCTACTTTTTTATATCAGAAAGAAAAACAAGAGATAATTACAAAAAGACTAGCAAACTCAACATTGCCGCCTTAATCGCATAAAAAGGGTAGGAGAAATTTTCTCCTACCCTTTTCATTTTTCCCAAAACCAGCTCCACCGTAACCGTCAAACCTAACCGCGCATAGACACACATGAGACAATAGTAGCGGAACGTTGCGTGAACTGCTACCCGTCAAGAGGACAGTGAAAAAATATAAAGGTTTCTTGGCCAGCAGCCATGTGCTGCTGGCCGCTTTTTATGCAGCGAGACAACGCTCATGCTTTTCCATCGGTGTTAACACACCCAGATTGCGCTGCACCCGTCTGGTGTTGTAGTAATGGATATAGTTCTCAATCGTCTGAACAAGCTCGCGTTTGCTGGTGAACCGTTTGCCGTAATAGCGTTCCCGTTTCAAAATGCCCCAAAAGCCCTCCATCGGACCGTTATCAATGCAATGTGCTACACGAGACATACTCTGCGTCATTCCAGCCTGCATGAGCTTGTGGTGGAAAGTGCGGTTGGTATACTGAAAGCCTCTGTCGCTATGGAATAGCGGATGTGCATTTGGATTGGCTTGAGTTGCCTTGTCAAAAGTCTTGAAAACCAATGGATTATCATTGCGCTCACCGAGCACGTAGGACACAATACGCCGGTCGCAAAGGTCGAGGATGGCGCTTAGATAGAGTCTGTGGATATCGTTTCCCTCGTACCACTTGAATTCTGTCACATCGGTGAGCCACTTCTCGTTGGGCTTTGCGGCATAAAATCGCCTGTTCAAAAGGTTCTCTGCAAGGTACTGCGGGTTCTTTGCCTGTCTGGTGCAGCCATGGTTGTTGTACTTGATTGTAGAACGGATATCTCTGGTCCGGCAGATGCGGAGCACCCGCTTGTCATTGACATGGATACCATGGTCATGGCGTAGATCGTCATTGAGTCTCCGGTAGCCCTTGTCTGGACTTTCCTCATGGATCTTCTCAATCGTATCCGCAAGGCGTTCATTCTCCGCAGTTCGTCGGCCCAGCCTACCGGAAGCCCATCTGTGGTAGGCCGAGCGTGCCACATGGAGCGACTCACAGGCCAGTTCGATTGGATACCCCTTTTCTTCGTGTGCTTCCCGGATTGCAGCATAGATATGGCGCTGTTTCACTTCCGAAAGGCATCTCTCCTCTCGATCTCGTCCATTTTTTTTAGCAGGTCACGCTCCATTTCCGCCAGATACAGCTTGTGCTTGAGCTGCTCGATCTCGATCTGAGCCTTCTCCAGCTCGGTCCGGGGGGCCTGATCCTTCTTGCGCTTTCCGCGCCGGTCCTCCAGACCGGATTCGCCCATCTCCTCAAACCGCAGCGTTCATGTGCGTACCTGCTGGTAGCTTACTTTATACTTCAAGGCCATCTCACCATAGTTTTTTCCACTGGCCAGACAGTCCTTGACGATCTGAACACGTTCTTCCTGCGTGGTGTCTCGCCCTTGCCTCATGTAACTTCTGCCTCCTGAATTCCTTCTGGAGTTAAAATCTCCATGGGCATTATACACCTTTATCCACTTTTGGAGGCTCCTTGTGCTGCGAATACAATATTTTTGGCAGATACTAAGTATACTATCTTTTCCAAACAAGTACTCCTTTACCGCAGCTTCTTTGACTTCCGGAGGATAGCAACGGTTCCTTTTTGATTGAACAAATGCATTTGACCCTTCCGCTCTATATAGAGCTATCCATAGTTCAATTGTTGATATGACTACTGATAATTTCGCCGCTGCAGATTTAAGCCCCATCTCACCCCGAAGGTATGCCTCTACGATTTGAGCCTTTTCTTCTGGACTGGCTTTTGTTTTCCGTGGCATAATAATGCTCCCCTTGATTTTCAGCAAATTTGTTTTTTCACTGTTTCATCAAAGGGGAGCATATCAGCGAAAGGTTTCGCTACTGTTGTATTGTGGGGTGTCAGAATGACAAGCGCAGAGTTGAAACATCGGGCGGAGCTACAGGAGTGGGCGGCACAAATCCAGGAA
>JABLTO010078539.1_pt1 | contig 15722 bp, 14 predicted proteins | sample 7160091 | NCBI WGS metagenome assembly JABLTO01 (sample SAMN14651225, study PRJNA627086) | human gut metagenome | isolation source: feces | host: Homo sapiens
AAAACCACCGATAAATGGTCCAAAGTAAGGAATCATATTCGTAATCAAAATAAAGACAGCAAGAATTGGGAAGAACTTCACTTTTAAAATAGCCAATCCAATAAATGCGATAATTCCAATAATCAATGAATCTAAAAACTTCCCATATATAAATTGTCCAAAGATTTGATGTGATCTAACAGCATAATCATGAATAAGTTCTATTTTTTCTTTAGACATAAAAAGCGAACATAAGCGATCAAAGATACTTACAAGCCTTTTTGCTTCTATTAATACATAAGGTGTAAAAATCAAACCTAAAACAGCAGTAATAATGGTACTTCCAGCTTTAAAAATTGTTCCAAGTGTCGCAATAGGATCAATAGCTTCAATTGAATTAACATATTTAACAACCATTTCATCTATCTTAATGATAACCTCACTGGCAAGATTACTTCCTAAATAAGTTTCCAATGTTTTTTCAAAGTTTTTAATATACAAGGTTAAATTATCCGCAATATTGACAACATAATTGACAAGTGCTGGAATGATTGCAATCATTAAAACAACAATAATTAAAACAAAAACAACAAAAACAAAAATTGATGAAATTGTATGACTATATTTAATAAGTTTCTCATTTTTAAAAGAATCTAAAAACATTTCAAATTTATAAACCAATGGTTGTAAAAAATAGGCAAGTATTGCTCCTACTATTAAAGGAATAAAAGCTGATAAAATATTTGAAAACAAAGAAATATCAAATGTTTTATAAATAAAAATAATTACACACGCACATAATACAATTCCTACATAACTTTTTAATGTCTTCAATTTAAACCACCTCAAACTTTTTTCCATTATATCACACTCTCTATATTTTTACGATGCTTATTCCAACTTCTTAATAATCTTCTTATATAATAAATACTCATTTTTTCATAGACTTCTTGTGTTTTTAAATCTACTAAACAATGATCTTGATCATATTTTATGATGGTCAAACCATAATGATATAAACCACTAATGATATCAATATCCAATAAAAAAACCTCCTCTACACATTCTATGTATAAAGTGAGGTATTATAATAGATAAATAATAAATAACTTAAAGCAATCAAATAGCCCCCTATAACATCTGAAAAATAATGAACACCTAGATAAATTCTACTTAAACCTATTAATAAAATCATCATTGCTAATAATGTCATGATAAGTTTTTTATATTTTAAAGAACTTTGATAAACTTCTATAATCAATAATCCATATCCAATCATTGCTGACATACTATGGCCACTAGGAAAACTATAATTCGTTTCTTTTACTAAATGTAATCTTTGAGGAGGTCTTGGTCTTTTAATAATATATTTAATAAGTCTATTTATTCCTTGTCCTATTAGTAAATGGATACCTATCAAAAGTTCTTTTTTATCTTTTAAAAACATTAATACTCCAACTAATAAAACATAAAACCATGTACTTCCTAATGTTGAACAAAGTTTAAAAAAGAATGTCATAAAATCACATCTTAAATTTTGTACTAAATGATAAATCATCCAATCTAATGGTTGGACGATTTGAAAATAAATCAATAAATAATCTAAAACAAATAAACTTAAGGGAATAACAAATAATAATTTCTTCTTCATTCTATTCCTCTATTTCTAATTGATATACTTTTTCAAATATTTTAATTAACATATCATATAATTTTTGATTATTACTACTTAATAAAAATCCATAAACACGTTTTGTAAGTGCTTTGTATAATTTAGGATCATTAAATCCTAAATATGCATTTAATAATTCAATTTGTTCCTTTTGATTTGATTTTAATAATAAATAAACAGTAAGCACATAGATCTTTGATAAATATTCAATAACATAAGTTCTTTGTCTTCTACTCTTTAATGAATAAACATCATATAAATCCCATAAACTTTTCATTAAATCTATATAGCTATTTGATTTAGAAATATGAATTTTTCGATGTGATCCATAACAATGAAATGGTACATTTAAATAATACATTGATTTAATATAAGGAATTGTTCCATAAACGGTTAACTCATTATAAAAAATATTTTCTTCATCCGTTTTTATTTTTCTTAGAGTACTTGTTTTAATAATAACTGATCCTAAATCCATTTGAAAATGCTTATGAAATGCTTTTATATTATGCCATTCAAAAATAGTTTCTGTTGGAAAAATATTTTTATATGAAACTCTTTTTTCTTTTTTTTGAGGAACTACATATTTATAATCTGTAAGTAATACATCTAAATTTGCTTGAATACGAATAAAATCACGAATTGTTTCTACAACACTTACAAGTGATGGTTGATCTAAATAATCAAAGCATTGAAGTATCTTAAAATAAAGTCCTTCGCTATATTTTAAAGCTGTTTTTAAAAAAGGAACATCTTCTTTAGTTGTAATAACTTTAACGGTATCTGGATAAGCTTCTTCATATTCTCTAGCAACTTGTAAAGTTTCATCATGTGAATGACGATCAACAATTAAAACTTCTACCTCATCTTTCATTAAAAGACATGAGTTAATTGCTTTATGCATTTCCATAATTGAGTTATAACAAGGGATACATACTGTTAGTAATTTCATAATTAAAATCCTCCAAAAATATTTTATCATAATTCATCTATTAGTTCACGTTTTATTGCATTTACCTTGATTTTATGCTATTTTATTAAGGTATCTAAAGGAGGAAATTATATGCATTTTGTTATTAATGTATTTGTTACAGCTGTATGTTTTATCTCTATTATTTTATTTAAAGAGATTCTTAATAAAATTGTGAAAGTCTTATTAAGTGTTATTGGATGTGGTACATTATCTTATGCACTTGCTATTCTTGTTAAAAAATGTGGAGAATGGTTTGGATGTTGGTCTGGTGATGCTCAATATATCAAAAGCGATTTCTTATGGATTTTTGCTATTGTTCTAGTTGTTTATATTATTATTAATATTATTGCTAAAAAAAATAAAGCTTAATTTTCAAGCTTTATTTTTTTATACCCACTGCTTTTTTAGCCAGTCCATCAGCAACTTCATTATAATAATCCCCACTATGTGCTAAAACCTTTTGAAAATAAATATCTATCTTCTTTTTCATATCATTGATTGTTTTTACATAATTTTGAGTTTGTTCCTTATTTGCTTTCCATAAACCTGTCGCCCATTTTTCAATACCTTCATAATCATAATAAATGCAAATAGACTCATAATGATGATCAATTGCATAAGCAATAGCATTCATACACCCAAGAATTTCTCCTGAAACATTACGCATTGAAGAATACTCAGGAATATTCCCTTTACCTAATAATTGTTGAATAACTTGTTGCCCTTCAATTAAAACACAACCATAGCCATATTCTTTTGTTTTAATATTATAACTACCATCAACATAAGCAAGTAAAGTTAAATCATCACTTACTTTTTTTACTTCTTTACCAATAAATGCTTTTGCTTCATCTTCACTTGTAAAAGATTTATAAACTGCTCCTGAATAACCATTAACTTGTTCTTTACATTCATCCCATGACATATAAATTCCTGGTTTTTTTCCTTCTTTTACTGCATAAAATTTTGCCATATATTACTCCTTTATTTTTGTATATTTATTATAATCATTGAATCTACAATTGTATATCTTTTTTATTTGTTTTAGAATAGAATATATGTGAGGTGAAAAAGATGAAACGTTGTCTTATTATTATTAATCCATCATCTGGTAAACATATTATTCAAAACAAATTAGATCGTATTATTGGTCAATTAACTTTACAAAACATTGTAGAACATTTTGAAATTTTTTATACCAAGAAAAAAGATGATGCTTATTATAAAGCAAAAGAATGTGATGAAAATCAATATGATTTTATCATGTCTGTTGGTGGTGATGGAACTTTAAATGAAGTTATTTCTGGAATGGTTGATAGTCATAAAAAAATTCCTTTATGTATTTTAGCAGCAGGTACCGTTAATGATTTTGCTAATTATTTAAATATTCCAAGTTCAGTAAATGGTATTGTGGAAATGATTAAAAATTTCAACGTTATTTCTAGTGATGTTGGGAAAATCAATGACCAATATTTTATTAATGTAGCAGCAGCGGGAATGTTTTCTGATATTTCGTTTGTTGTATCAAAAGAAGAAAAGAAAAAATTTGGTCCTTTAGCTTATTATTTTAAAGGAATGACACAACTTCCTCAACAATTATCAACGAATCTTCATTTAAATGTAACTGTAGATAATGAATCTTTTGAAGAAGATGCTTATATGTTTGCAATTACAAACACTAATCGTGTTGGTGGTTTCGATGGTATTATTCCTTTTGCAGATATCAATGATGGTAAATTAGATTTAGTGATTGTAAAAAGATGTTCAATCACAGATTTAATTGCACTCATTAAAGATTATCGTTTTGGTAAACACGATAAGAGTCCTTTTATCCATTATATTCAAGGACAACATATTCACATTACTTGTGATCAAGATCTTACAATGGATATAGATGGTGAAGAAGGCACACATCTTCCTATTGATGTACATAATTTACAAAAATCAATTCAATTATTAGTTCCTTTAAAATAATATTTAAAAAGAAATCATTGCTTTTCATGATTTCTTTTTTTTGTTTAATGAATTAACTTTAAAACATCATTTTCACTTTGTATATCAAAAATAGATACTGTCAGCTTATTTAGTTTTTCCATCGTACTACTTCTTATCGTATTTTCTGTTTCTTTTGATAAATCTCCTAACTTACATCTTAATTGCATTAATAAAGTATTTTGTTTTTCTTCTAATTTACCTTCAACTCTTCCAACAAGAATACCTTCTTCACGTCCTTGAGTTCTGCCTTCACTTCTAAATCCTTCTGCCATTCTTTCCATTCCTTCGCACATATCCATCTCATCTCCTTCTACAATATCTTTAATCATATCCAAACTTCCTGTAATTATCGCTGCATAAATCAAATTATTGGTATTCATCTTTCTTTTTTGATGTAATTTTATATAGTCTCCCTTATACATTGCTTGAATGGCTTCTATAAAGTAACGAGTTTGTTCATCTTTGATCTTACTTGTATCCATTTCTTTAACATCTACAAGAATAATTTTCCAATCATTAAAGTATTTTTTTAATTCTTCTGGTATTTCAAAATAATCACTGAGTTTTAAAGGACCGTTCCATTTCTTTGGTCCTGTATAAAGTACTACTATTATTTGAGGAATTAATCTTTTACACTCTTTATTTTCTGCCTGTTTTAAATATTCCAACATTTCATAGATTCCACAACGAATAACCATCGTTTCATCAATACTACTTTGATGCTCAATCCCTAGTAAACAATAGATTCCATTAATGTCACTTTTAACGACAATATCCCTCCTTCTTTTTTTATCCTCCACTCTTTTTGAATCATTGATAATAAAAGAAATATCATTTTCATAACGTACTAGTCTTTCAGGATGAATGATTTGTTTCCCTTCAAATATAGCTGCATTATAAAAAGATGCAAAACTGACATCGTTACTGAATACTGTTCGACAAGCACTATCAGCTGTTAACTTATTTAGAGGTTCCATACACATTACCTACTTTCTATTGAGTTGAAGTAACGTCATCTAGATTTATTACAAGTAGATTATAACATGTATGCACTCAATATTTGTCCCAAGTTTGTCTCAAATTTGTCTCACAAATGTCTCATTTCTTATATTTATTTTATCTTTCAATTTTTCTTCTTTCAATGGACGTTTAGTCCAAAAAATATAAAAAGCTATTGATGGATTAATCCATTTCAATAGCTCCTGTATATAATTGATAATATTTACCTTTTTCTTTAATAAGTGATTGATGATTTCCTCTTTCAATAATATGTCCTTGTTCTAAGACCATAATACAATCACTATTTTTAATTGTTGATAAACGATGGGCAATAACAAGTGTTGTTCTACCATGCATTAATTTATCCATACCATCTTGTACAAGTTTTTCTGTACGAGAATCAATAGAAGAAGTTGCTTCATCCAAAATAAGTGCAGGAGGATTAGCAACAGCAGCACGCGCAATCGCTAATAACTGTCTTTGTCCTTGAGATAAGTTCGCCCCATCTCCTGTAAGCATTGTTTGATAACCATCTGGCAAATGTTTAACAAAGAGATCGGCATTGGCAAGTTTTGCTGCTTCAATACATTCTTCATCCGTAGCATCAAGACGACCATAGCGAATATTATCCATAACTGTTCCAGTAAATAAATGTGTATCTTGTAATACCACACCTAATGATCTTCTTAAATCATCTTTTTTAATCAATTTAATATCAATTCCATCATAAGTAATCGAACCTTTTTGAATATCATAGAAACGATTGATTAAGTTTGTAATTGTTGTTTTACCTGCACCAGTAGCCCCAACAAAGGCAATCTTTTCACCAGGATTTGCATAAACATCTACATTGTGTAAAACCATACGATCATCAAAATAACCAAAATCAACACCTTCTAAACGAATATCACCTTTCATTTCTACAAGTTCAACTTGTCCATCCTTGCGTGGATGTTTCCAAGCCCAATGTCCAGTTCTTTTATCTGTTTCAACCATTTTTCCATCAACAGTTTCTACACGACATAAAGTCACAACACCTTGATCGTCTTCACTTTCTTGATCTAATAAATCAAAGATACGACCAGCTCCTGCTTGTGCCATGGCAACAGCATTGATTTGTTGAGAAATTTGTCCAATAGGTTGATTGAAACTTTTATTCAATGTTAAGAAAGCAACAAGTGTCCCAATTGTTAAAGCAAAATGTCCATTTAAAGCAAGGATTGCGCCAACAATTGCACAAATGATATAAGAGATATTTCCAAGTTGTACTGTAACTGGCATTAAGATATTCGCAAATTTATGAGCTTGATAAGCACTTTCTCTTAATTCATCATTTAATTTTCTAAAATCAGCAATTGCTTGATCTTCATGGTTGAAGACTTTAACAACTTTTTGACCAGAAATCATTTCTTCAATATAACCATTCACTTTACCTAAATCCCCTTGTTGTTGAACGAAGAATTTACCTGATAACGATCCAAGTTTTCTTGATACAACAAGCATGATCATAAGCATACATACACTTAACACAGTTAAAGGAATATTTAAAATAATCATTGAGACAAATGTTGTCACAATAGTCATACAACTTGAAATAAGTTGTGGAATAGATTGTGAAATCAATTGTCTTAATGTATCAATATCATTTGTATAGACTGACATTGTATCTCCATGAGGAGTTCTGTCAAAATAACGAATTGGTAAAGATTCCATATGTTCAAACATTTCAATTCTTAAATCTCTTAAGAACCCTTGTGTTACATAAACCATAATACGGTTAAAGGTAAAGGCACAAACAACACCACAAGCATAAAGTGCACCCACACGAATCAAGGCATAGAATAGTCCACTAAAGTCAGGTGAAGAACTCTTTAAAAGGGGAACAATATAATCATCAATCAATGTTTGCATAAACATTGTTCCTTGAACATTAAATAAAGCGTTTCCTACAATACATAGAAAAACAATAACTAAATGGATTTTATATTTACTCCATAACATTTTAAGTAAACGTTTCATTGTTCCTTCTTTCATTATTCTTCCTCCTTCCCTTTCATTTGAGTTTCATAAATTGTACGATAAATTTCATTTGTTTCTAATAATTTATCATGTGTGTCAAAACCATCCACGACACCATCATTTAAAACAATAATACGGCTTGCATTTTGAACTGATGAAATACGTTGTGAAATAATAATTTTTGTTGTATCAGGAATACGTTCATTAAATGATTCTTGAATACTTGCATCTGTAGCTGTATCAACAGCACTTGTTGAATCATCTAGAATTAAAATCTTAGGATTTTTAAGTAATGCTCTAGCAATACATAAACGTTGTTTTTGTCCACCAGATACATTTGAACCACCTTGTTCAATATACGTATTATAACCATCTTCAAAACGATCAATAAACTCATCAGCACAAGCTAAACGACAAGCTTCTTTACATTCTTCTTCTGTGGCATTTTCATTACCCCATCTTAAGTTTTGTAAGATTGTTCCACTGAATAAGACATTCTTTTGTAAGACAACAGAAACTTCATCTCTTAAAACTTCAAGATCATAATTACGCACATCTTGTCCACCAACAACAACACTACCTTCATCTACATCATATAAACGTGAAATTAAATTAACTAAACTACTTTTAGCACTTCCCGTACCACCAATAATACCAATTGTTTCACCACTTTTAATATGTAGATCAACGTCTTTTAAAACAGCTTCTCCACTACCATGTTTATAAGAAAAAACAACATGATTGAAATCAATTGAACCATCTTTTACTTCAGTTAAAGCTTCTTGAGGAGATACTAAATCAGATTGTTCATTAATAACTTCAGCAATACGTCTTCCTGAAGCAAGTGACATTGTAATCATAACAAATGCCATTGAAAGCATCATTAATGACATCATAATGTTCATTACATAACTAAATAAACTTGTAAGTTCACCTGTTGTAAGGGTTCCTCCTACAATCGCTTTAGCACCTAACCATGAAAGCATTAAAATTGAACCATAGACAGCAATTAACATTGCTGGGCTATTATAAGATAAAACAGATTCTGCTTTAACAAATAATTTATAAATATTTTGTGCTGCTTTTCTAAATTTTTCATTTTCATATTTTTCTCTTACAAATGATTTAACAACACGAATACCAACAACATTTTCTTGAACACTTTCATTTAAAGTATCATATTTAGGAAAAACATCATTAAAATATTTTGTGGCATGATACATAATTGTTGTAAGGATTGCTACTAAGAAAACAATGGCAACAACAAAAATCATACTTAATCTAAAGTTGATCATCATTGCCATGGTAAGGGCACAAATAAGTGACATTGGCGCACGAATACACATACGAATAATCATTTGATAAGCCATTTGCACATTTGTCACATCTGTCGTTAAACGTGTTACAAGTCCTGCGGTACTATATTTATCAATGTTTGAAAAAGAGAATGTTTGAATGTTTGTATACATCGCATCTCTTAAATTTGCTGCAAAACCTGTTGAAGCCTTAGCTGCATGATTACCAGCTAAAAAACCAAGTGATAATGTTCCAATTGCAATAACAAACATGAATGTTCCATATTTTGTAACATTAAACATATTTCCTGCCTCAATCCCTTTATCAATAAGACTTGCCATTAATAAAGGAATAATGATTTCTAAGATAACTTCTAATGCCGCAAATAACATTGTAAGTAATGAATCTTTTTTATATTCTTTGATTTGTTTCATTAAAGTTTTTACCATATTTGACTTCCTTTCCTATTCATTTACCGAACTTCATGAATATTTATAAATCTTCTTTGATGTTATTAATTAATTTATCGGCTATTTTAATAAACGTATTTATTTCTTCTTTAGATAAATCTTTAACAAGTTTTTGATGCATTTCTTTCAGATTTTCTTCAATTTGTCGATTATGATTTCTTGAAGATTCTGTTAAAACGATTTTCTTTAATCTTGCATCATACTCTACTTCTTCTCGTTCAATCATTCCCTTTTTACACATCAATTTCAACATTTCTGATGTCGTAGAACGATTGATTGAAAATTCTTTTTCTATATCTTTAGGAAATGTATCAAGCCCACTATCTTCTCTATCTTGAACAAACCCAATGATCCAACAATGCATTAAAGTAGCTCGATCAGGTCTCCGACCTACTTTCTTATCCATTGCTTTTCTCATTAAATTATTTATGGTCTTAATACGATGTCCAATGGGATCTCTATACATATCATTCCTCCTGTATTGTTCGGTTGCGAATTGTATGGTAACATACAATTTAAGATTTGTAAACTCTTTTCATAGAAGTTCTTTATAAGTCGTTGTATAATAGAAAAGAAAGTGAGGCAGACAAATGGAAATTAAAGAAAGATTTTTAAATTACGTCAGTTTTGATACACAATCTGTTGAAAATTCACAAATAGTTCCTTCAACATCAAAACAATTAAAATTAGGAAAATATCTTGTTGAAGAACTTCAATCATTAGGAATTGAAAATGCTCTTTTAAATGAATATGGTGTTGTTTATGGAACTATACCTTCAAATAATAATCATCAAGGAGACGTTATAGGATTTATTGCCCACATGGATACTTCCCCTGATGCTAGTGGAAAAGATATACACCCTCAAATCATTAAAGATTATCAAGGACAAAAAATTACTTTAAATGAAGATAAAAAACTTTATCTAGACCCTGAACAATATCCTCAACTCTTACATCTTATTCATCATGATTTAATTACTACAGATGGAACAACTTTATTAGGAGCTGACGATAAAGCAGGAATTGCTATCATTATGCAAATGGTTGAATATCTACACACACATCCTGAATTTAAACATAATGATATACAAATTGCTTTTACACCAGATGAAGAAATTGGTTGTGGAAGTAATCATTTTGATGTGAAATACTTTAATGCTGATTATGCCTATACAATTGATGGAGGAGATATTCACATTGTTGAATATGAAAACTTTAATGCTTTTTCAGCAAAAGTGAATATTCATGGTAGAAGTATTCATCCTGGAAGTGCTAAAAATAAAATGATTAATTCTACACGTGTTGCTTATGAATTTGATTCATTATTACCAGTTCATATGCGTCCTGAATCTACTGAAGGCTATGAAGGTTTCAATCATCTTCATGCTATTCAAGGAACTTGTGAAGAAACAACAATGGATTATATAATTCGAAATCATGACTTACAACAAGCAAAAAAACAATGTCAAGAATTTATTGACATTGTTGAATTCTTAAATAAAAAATATGGTTATCAAATTATTGATTTAACAATTACTGAAAGCTACTTAAATATGAAAGAAGCTTTAAAAGATCATATGTTTATTGTTGAACAAGCATTAGCTGCTATTAAAGAAAATGGCTTAGAAGCCTCTTGTTCACCAATTAGAGGTGGAACAGATGGTGCACGTTTAACATTTATGGGACTTCCTTGTCCTAATCTAGGAACAGGTGGTTTTAATTATCATGGTCCTTATGAATATTGTTCCTTAACAATGATGGAAAAACAAGTCGAGATATTACTTCATATTTTAAAAAATACTACTAAATAAAAAAGTTTAGAGTTTTCGCTCTAAACTATTTTTTTGTCCATTTTTCAAATTCTTCATCAGTAGCTAAAACATAATGAGTTCCATCTACTAAATGTTCAGTACCTTTTGTATAATCCACTCCACTTTCTTTATAATCATAAGTAAATGATTTACGCACTTTCTCTACACGTGGATTTGGATGAGGAATAGCACTTAATAATGATTTTGTATATGGATGAATTGGGTTATCAAAGATTTCTTCAGTAGTTCCTGTTTCTACTAAATGTCCTAGGTGTAATACCCCAATTTTATCACTAATATATTTAACCATTGATAAGTCATGAGCAATGAATAAATAAGCAATTCCTGTTTCTTTTTGAATCTTTTTCATTAAGTTAACAACTTGCGCTTGAATAGAAACGTCTAACGCTGAAATAGCTTCATCGGCAATAATTAAATCTGGATTCATAATTAATGCTCTTGCAATACCAATACGTTGTCTTTGTCCACCTGAGAATTGATGTGGATAACGTGAAGCATGTTCTCTTGATAAACCAACAAGTTCAAGCATTTCATAGATTTTTTCATTTCTTTCTTCAATAGAAGAATAAGATTTATGAATATCTAAACCTTGACCAATGATATCAATAACTTTCTTTCTTGGATTTAAACAAGCCATTGGATCTTGGAAAATCATTTGCATCTTTGTATGTAATTCTTTAGATGTTTCCTTATTTAATTTTCCACCAATTTCTTTACCATTAAAAACAATTGATCCAGAAGTTGGTTTATATAAACGAATAATACTTCTACCAGTAGTTGATTTACCTGAACCAGATTCACCTACTAAACCATAAGTTTCACCTGGCATAATATCAAAGGAAATACCATCTACCGCTTTTACAGTAAAGTTACGATTAATTTTAAAATGTTGTTTTAAATCTTTAACGACAAGGATAGGTTCTTTCTTTTCCATTATTCAACACCCTCCTTTTTCATTTTTTCTAATCTGTTTTTTAATTCAGTTGGCATTTCAACCTTAGGTGCTTTTTCATGCATTAACCATGAAGCAACTTTATGAGTTGTACTACCAGGTACTTTAAACATTGGTGGTTCAAGTCTTAAATCAATATTTAAAGCATATTTATTACGTGGAGCAAAAGCATCACCTTTTACTTCATGTGCTAAGTTTGGTGGTGTACCAGGGATCGTGTATAATTCATCATCATCAGTATCTAAATCTGGCATAGATGATAATAATCCCCAAGTATATGGATGACGTGGATCATAGAAAATTTCATCAATTGTTCCAGTTTCTACGATTTTACCAGCGTACATAACATTTACATAATCAGCTACTTTAGCGACAACACCTAAGTCATGTGTGATATAAATAACTGATAAATCTTTTTTCTTTTGAATATCTTGAATTAATTCAAGAATTTTAGCTTGGATAGTAACATCCAATGCAGTTGTAGGTTCATCACAAATTAAAACATAAGGATCACAAGATAAAGCAATTGCGATAACAATTCTTTGTCTCATCCCACCAGATAATTGGTGAGGATAGTTTTTCATACGTTTTTCAGCATTAGTAATACCTACTAATTGTAATAATTCAACTGCTTTTTTATAAGCTTCTTCTTTTGGTGTATTGTAATGATGAATCATTGGTTCCATGATTTGATTTCCAATTGTCATTGTAGGGTTTAATGATGTCATTGGATCTTGGAAAACCATGGCAATTTTACGACCACGAATTTCACTTTGCATTTCTTTTTCACTTAATTGACAAATGTCTTTTGTGATTCTTTCACCTGTATTTTCATCTGTCCAAGTGTAGTTAATAGAACCACCATCAATTGAACCATTTCCAGCCATGATACCCATAATTGCTTTAGTAGTAACTGACTTACCTGATCCAGATTCACCAACGATAGCAATTGTTTCACCTCTATATAAATCTAAGTTAACACCACGAATTGCATTAACAGTTCCACTATCAGTTTTAAAAGAGATATTTAAATCTCTGACTTCTAATATTTTTTCTCTTTCTGCCATAATTACATCTCCTTCATAGTTGGATCAAGTGCATCACGAAGTCCATCACCAAATAAGTTGAAACTTAACATTAAGATAGAGAAAATAATAACTGGAATTACCATCATGTAAGGGTAGATAGTAATTGAGTTAAATCCATCATTAATCAATGTACCTAATGAAGCCATTGGAATTGGTAAACCTAAACCAACGAATGATAAGTATGCTTCATAGAAAATTGCATTTGGAATAGACATCATAATCATAATAATCATTTGACTATAAATATTTGGTAAAATTTCTTTAAAGATAATAAATAAGTTACTAGCTCCTAAAGTACGTGAAGCTAAAACGAATTCTTCTTCTTTTACTCTTAAAACTTGAGCTCTTGTAATACGTGACATACCAATCCATTCAGTAAATGATAAAGCCATGATAATTGTGAATAATGATGCTTTCATCACCATTAATAACAATGTTAATATTACTAAAGTTGGGATAGAGTTTATGATTTCTTGAATTCTTTGCATTACTGAATCAACTTTACCTCCAAAATAACCAGAGATAAGTCCGTATGTCATACCTACAATCACATCAATGAAGATTGCGACTACAGCAATAAATAATGAATATCTTGTACCTGTCCAAACACGTACAAATAAATCACGCCCATAAGTGTCTGTACCAAAGAAATGTTCAGCACATGGCGAAATACTTGCAATTTTTGTATTGATTGCATCAAATTTATAAGATGAAAACATTGGTGCAAAAATTGCAAATACTGCGATAACTAAAATACAAATTAAACCGATAACGGCACCTTTATTCTTTTTAAAACGATTTAAAGAATCTTTCCAAGCAGGAAGTGATGGAGCAACAACGTCTTTAGTAATGTCTTGTTTATCTCCAACGAATTCAAAATCGTCTGGTAAAAATTCAATCTTTTCTAAATCCATTATTAATCATCCTTTCCTAATCTAATTCTTGGATCAATAATTCCATAAGAAATATCAATAATTAACATCATGAAAATGTACATTGCAGCATATAAGAATGAACAAGCTAAAATGATGTTGTAATCATTTGATAAAATACTATTAATTAATAATTTACCTAATCCAGGAACAGAACAAATCTTTTCAACAACCATAGTACCTGTCATTAAGTTAACTAAGATAGGTCCTAAAATTGTAATAACTGGAATTAAAGCATTACGTAAAGCATGTTTGAAAATTAAAGTTTTACGATCTAATCCTTTTGCTTTTGCAAGAGTCATATATTCACTTGTTAAAACTGAAACCATTTCAGTACGTGTAAAACGTGCAACGTTTGCAATAACACCGACAGATAAAGCTAAAATTGGCATAATTGATGATTTAATTGCATTCGATGAACTATATGAAGTTGGTAACAATCTTAATTTTGAAGCAAATAATAATAAAATTAACATTGCAAATACGAATGATGGGATGGAAACCCCAATTACAGAAATAACTGTAGCAATTGTATCCCAAATTGTATTTTTATGTAATGCAGCAAATACTCCTAAGAACATACCAATAACTGTTCCAATAATAACTGCACATAAACCATAAATCATAGATAATTTTGCAGCACTTCCTACTAAAGAAGATACTTGCATATCTTTGTATAAGTTAAATGATACCCCGAAATCCCCTGTTAACATATTTTGAATATAACGTACGAATTGAACCGGAATTGGTTGATCCAATCCATATTGTGCTTCAATAGCAGCTCTGGCTGAAGCACTTAATTTTTCATTGTTAATTGGAGAACCTGGTAAAAATTTAACCATTAAAAATAATACCATTAAAATAACGAATAAAGTAATTAACGAAATAACTAAACGTTTTCCGATATATTTTAAGGTTGAATTACTCATCTTTTTTCCTCCTTTATTTATTTAAAAAAGAAACACAATACAGAATACTATATTGTGTTGTCTTCTCTATGTTCTTTTTTAGATTGAACTATTTTGATACATATTCGAATGTATATGGAACACCAACTGGTTTAATACCTAAGTTTTTAACTTTTGTATTTTGTAAAGTAGCAGTTCCTTTTTCGAATACTGGGATGTAACATAAATCATCCATCATAATTTTTTCTGCATCGATCATTAATTGCCAACGAGCATTAGCATCAGTTTCACTGCTAACTTTTCCCATGATTGAATCATACTCAGCATTTGACCAATGACCATAGTTGTTATTGTTGTCAGTTAAAGCTAATGTTAAGTAAGTTGTAGGATCACCATAGTCAGGTCCCCAACGAGTTACTGATAAATCGAAATCTCCTTTCTTTTGTTTATTGTAGATACGATCTTGTTTAGTAGTAGCAACCATTTCAATTTTTAATCCTTTTAAGCTAGAGAAAGCGTTTTGTAAATAAGTTGCAAATACATCCATTGGAGATTCATCTGTACCATAAGTTAATCTTAAAGTAATTTCAGATTTTCCTAATTCTTT
>JABLTO010135842.1_pt1 | contig 15721 bp, 12 predicted proteins | sample 7160091 | NCBI WGS metagenome assembly JABLTO01 (sample SAMN14651225, study PRJNA627086) | human gut metagenome | isolation source: feces | host: Homo sapiens
CTGCACAGGTCATAAAATCAGTGATGCTCTGAATGCTGGTAAGCTTCATATCATCTCCGTCTTCACTTTCGTCCTCATCCTCCGGAAGTTCTGCCGGTGCACTGCTTGCCAGGAGACGCTCGATCATAAACTGAAGAAAACCATCTTCTGCAGATAACTTGGTACCTCCACCAAAAGCAGTCTCTCTTATCTTATATACTGCATATCCTTCCTGACTGTTCTGTCCAGAAAGCCGGACACTGATATGATTTTCTCCCAGCCATTTTACAAGACTTACAAAGCGGGAATCAATTTTCAGGATATCAGCTGGAAAAACTCCGTCTTCTTCTTTGAATTCAAAAGAAGATCTCTGATTGGGATTGCTGAAAACACCACAGGAATGATGCTGCCAGCCGCGGCTTTTATTATCCAGGATCAGAATTGGTTTCTCCGGAGAAGGGGTAGTCTCGCTGGACTGAAAAGTAGTATATGTACACTCCGGATCTTTTTTTTCGGTGGTTGTATTACTGAAATCAAAAACTGGCATAAATCTTGCTCCTTTGTATATTGACTGAATTTCTATGGATAGTTTATCATGATTTAACCTTTACAACAACCTGCATTTTTTTCATATTTGCTATTGAGAAAAAAGGATAACAGGTGTATTCTGATAAACGGTTATCCTTGAGACAACAAACCAGAAAGATTTAACATATCAACTCTGCACAAAATAAAGGATATATTTTTATGAAATTATTAGCAAAACCAGATCAGTCTCTGATGTTTGACAACAGAAAGCTGGCAAAACTTCTGATTCCCCTTGCACTGGATCAGCTTCTGAACTCTTTTATGGGTACTGTTGATACACTTTGTGTCAGCAATCTGGGATCAGCAGCCATTTCTGCAGTATCTCTGGTGGATTCTATCAATATTCTCATTGTCCAGGCTTTTTTTGCCCTGGCATCCGGCGGTACTGTAGTATGCTCTCATTATCTCGGATGTAAGGAAAAGAAACAGGCACAGGAGGCAGCAAGGCAGCTTGTTTTTATTACCTTTATGCTGTCCCTTTCCATCACTGTCCTGTTTGTGATCTTTAATGGTCCACTCCTTCATCTGATCTTTGGTAAAGTAGAACAGGATGTAATGAGCAACGCAAGGAAATATTTTTTCTTCACAACACTTTCCTATCCGTTCATTGCCCTGTATGATGATGGTTCCTGTATCTTAAGAGCTCAGGAAAACAGCCGACTCCCTATGCAGATTTCCATTGTCTCCAACATTATGAACGTGATCATGAATCTGGTGTTTGTATGGATATTCCACTGGGGTGTGGCAGGCACAGCCATCTCCACTCTGATCTCACGTATCTTCAGTATGGCAGTAGTTATGATCAAACTGCGGAATCCATCTTTTGATGTATCTCTCAGACATTATTTTTCTATTCGTCCTGACTGGAGCAAGATCAAAAAGATTCTTTATATAGGAGTTCCTTCCGGTATTGAAAACAGTATGTTCCAGTTTGGTAAATTGGCTATCCAGTCTACCGTATCCCTTATGGGTACTGCTGCTATCGCAGCACAGGGAATGACCAATATCATCGAAAATCTGAATGGTATTCTTGCCATCGGAATAGGTATCGGACTGATGACTGTGGTAGGCGAAACCCTTGGAGCCGGTCATAAAGAAGAAGCTGTTTATTACATCAAAAAGCTTTGTATCATAGCTGAAGTTACACTGGTTCTTTCCTGTATTTTTATGTATGCCATTACCAGACCGATTACCATATTCGGAGGTATGGAACCTGAAAGTGCAAAACTCTGTATCTTTATGGTTACCTGCATCACCATTGTCAAACCACTGATATGGGATATGGCATTTATCCCTGCTTATGGACTTCGTGCAGCAGGTGATGTAAAATTCAGCATGACAGTATCTGTACTTACTATGTGGCTCTGTCGTGTTACTCTCGCAACAGTTCTTGCCAGAGTCTTTCATATGGGACCTATGGCTGTATGGATCGGTATGTTTACAGACTGGGGAATCCGAAATATCATTTTTACCATACGTTTTCACAGCCGCAAGTGGCTGCAACATAAAGTCATTTAAAAAAGTGGGCATTTCGCCCACTTTTTCTTTTGTCTTATATGATTTTTAATCTAATTTAATCCCGGCAAGTGCCTGTGCGAAACCATTGTTTACCGGTTCTTTTGCTTCTTTCTGTTGCTGTCTCATATACTTCTGCACATCTCGCTTATTAACTCCTGCCCCTTCTTTTGCTCTTCTTGCCTGAAAAGCAGAAAGTTTCTCTTTATATCCACACTGGCATACAAACGTTTCTTCTTTTCCTTTTATCAGCATTTCCATTCTTTTATGGCATTTTGGACATCTTGCATTAGTAGTACGGGAAATAGTCTCACGATAGCCGCACTCTCTGTCCTGACATACCAGCATTTTACTGTTTTTACCATTGACTGCCAGAAGCTTTCTGCCACAGTCAGGACAGATCTTGTTGGTAAGATTATCATGACGGAATGTTCCGGAACCTGTTTTTACTTCATCTACGATCTCGCAGGTGTACTTACGAATGTCTTTCAAAAATCTGTCCTGATGAAGTTTTCCTTTGGATATGTCTGCCAGCTTCTTTTCCCAGTCTGCTGTCATTTCCGGTTTCTTCAGATCCTCCGGTACCAGTTCCAGAAGCTGTTTCGCCTTGGAAGTAAGATAGATTTCATTTCCTTTCTTTTCCATAAGGAAGGTATGAAAAAGTTTTTCGATAATATCTGCTCTTGTTGCCACAGTACCCAGACCTCCGGTTTCTCCCAGAGTTCTGGCTGCCTGTCTGTCCTTTGTAGTCATATATCTGACAGGATTTTCCATTGCAGCAAGAAGTGTGGCTTCTGTAAACCTTGCTGGCGGCCTGGTCTTTCCTGTATTCAGTCTGATACTCTGGATCTTCAACTTCTCACCCTGACTGTAAACAGGAAGCTTCTGATCTTTCAGTTCTTTTTCTTCTGTATCATCCTCGTCCTGATAATTGCCTTCATAGACTTCCTTCCATCCGGCACTGACCACTGTCTTGCCACTTGCCACAAAAGTACAGCCAGCTGCTTTGGCTCCCAGAGAAGTCTGCTCATACACATAAGGAGGATAAAGAACACTTAGGAATCTTCGCACTACCATATCATAGATCTTGCGTTCTTCGTTGGTCATATGGTCCAGCTGCACAAACTGTTCTGTAGGAATAATTGCGTGATGGTCACTGACTTTTTTGTCGTCTACAAAACTTGCATTTGCCTGAATAGTTTTATTTATCAGAGCACCCGCCAGTTTCCTGTAAGGTCCTGTACCACAGGCTTTCAGTCGTTCTTTGATGGTTGGCACTACATCTCTGCCAATATATCTTGAATCGGTTCTTGGATATGTGAGAACTTTATGATTTTCATAAAGTCGCTGCATGATATTCAGGGTTTCTTTTGCTGAAAAGCCATATTTCTGGTTTGCTTCTCTTTGAAGAGTAGTCAGATCATACAGCCCCGGTGCATAGGACTTCCTGGGTTTCTTTGTAACAGATGTGATCTCCAGGGTACTGTTCTGTACTTTATTTCGGATATCTTCTGCTTTTTCTTTATGGAATGTACGGAAACTTCCGCTTTTTGAATCTTTCCATGTCCACTGGACATCACCTGCCTGTACTGCAACACCATAGTATTCTTCCGGCTTAAAATTATGGATCTCCTCTTCTCTCATGGCTATGATCGCCAGTGTAGGAGTCTGCACACGTCCACAGGAAAGCTGTGCATTATATTTGCAGGTAAGAGCTCTTGTTCCATTCATACCTACCAGCCAGTCTGCCTCTGCTCTTGCCACTGCTGCTCTGTACAGGTTATCGTACTCTCTTCCGTCTTTCAGGTTATGGAATCCGTCTTTAATGGCCTTGTCTGTAACGGATGAGATCCACAGTCTGCGGATGGGTTTGTGACAGCCGGATTTGTCCAGAATCCAGCGGGCTACCAGTTCGCCTTCTCTGCCTGCATCTGTGGCAATAATAATGTCTCTGATGTCCTTTCGGAACAATTGTGTCTTAACTGCCTGATATTGTCTGGATGTCTGGCGGATCACTACCAGTTTCATTTTATCCGGCATCATGGGAAGCATCTGCATATCCCATTTCACATACTTTTTATCATATTCTTCAGGATCGGCCAGTGTGACAAGATGACCCAGTGCCCATGTAACTACATATTCCTTCCCTTCCAGGAAACCATTCCCTTTCTGAGAACAATGAAGGACTCTTGCAATATCTCTTGCCACAGAAGGCTTCTCTGCAATTACCAGTGATTTCATTTTATACCTCTCTGTTTTTTATTCTGTCCCTCATCATACCATATTTTCAGAATAAAGGAAACCGTAAAGCCATTGCTTCAGTTATATTTGGAATGGTCAGCGTTACTGTTCACTCCGTTCACAGTAACTGGTCAGCCGCAGTTTATCTTCCGATTTTGTATCCTACTCCTCGAACTGTCTCGATAAGGTCACCTGCTGTTCCCAGCTTCTGTCTTAAGGTTCTTATATGTACATCCACAGTTCTGCTTTCTCCGTCAAACTCATATCCCCAGATCTGGTTGAGAAGCTGTGTACGTGACAGAACCATTCCGCTGTTTTTCAGAAGAAGACAAAGCATTTCATATTCTTTCAGTGTCAGGCTTATCGGCTCCTGATCCACAGTAACCACATGTCTGGAAGGGCACACATAAAGATTCTCCAGCCTGTATTCCTCTGCGCCCTGATCTTCTGCTCTTCTGAGTCTTGCACGTATCCTGGAAATCAGTTCCATCATCCGGAATGGTTTCGGGATATAATCATCAGCCCCGCTGTCCAGACCCATAACTGTATCGTATTCACTGCTTTTGGCTGTCAGCATAATAACAGGAAGTTTTCTTGTTTCCGGCCTTGAACGTAGTTTCTTTAAAATAGAAATGCCATCCTCCTCAGGAAGCATCACATCCAGAAGAATCAAAGAAGGAACTTCTTTTTCCAGTTCTTTCCAGAACAGAGAGGGACGTTCAAATCCTTTTGCTTCCATTCCCTGACTTTTTAATGTATAGACTACAAGTTCACGTATACTTTCATCATCTTCTACCAAATAGATCATAATTCCTCCTTAGATCCTGCTTTCTCGTCTTTTTTAACTCTTCAAGAAGTATAGATTGTGTCCTTAAAATTTCTGTTGGTACCAGGTTAAATCTTCGTAAAGTATTTTGTTGTAAATCTCTCTTTGCAATGATATGATGGATACTGTCAGGAGGAATCTTTTTATGTATTATTTTATCGTAAATCCTAACTCCCGTTCCGGAAAAGGTGCTGAAATCTGGAAACAGATCCAGGAAGTACTAAATTCTCAGGGAGTGTCCTATAATTCGTACTTTACCAGTTATCGTGGACATGCTGTTTCGCTGGCAGCACAGATTACCAGCAAAGCAGTCTCACCTGTTACCCTTGTTGCTGTAGGCGGTGACGGCACTATCCAGGAAGTTCTCACAGGTATTCAGGATCTGTCTTCTGTTTATTTCGGATACATACCTACCGGCTCCGGCAATGATTTCTGCCGCGGCATGAAACTGCCTCAGGACCCTCTGAAGGCATTGGATATCCTTCTTCACCACCACGATATCCTCAAAATAGACGTTCCCTGTATTTCTTACAAAAAAAAACGCAGCCGTTTTGCTATCAGCTGTGGTATGGGATTTGATGCAGCGGTCTGCCACGAAGTAGGCATAACCCCTATGAAAAAATTCCTGAACCGGTTTGGCCTTGGAAAACTTGTTTATCTTTTTGTTGCACTGAAGCAGCTCCTGTTTCTGAATCCATCCCAGGTATCCGTTAACATGGACGGGAATTCCGAAACCTGGTCAAAAGTATATTTTATCGCTATTATGAATCAGAAATATGAAGGAGGTGGCTTTAAATTCTGTCCCAACGCTTCATCCTCTGACGGTATGCTGGATGTGATCGTAGTAGAGGGACTTTCCAAACTGAAAGTACTCTTCTGCCTTCCTACTGCTTTCTTCGGCAGACATACCAGATTCAGAAGAATACATATTTATCAGTGCCGGGATATTTCTGTAGAAAGTACTGTACCACTGGCAATACATAAAGATGGGGAATCCGGTGGTATTCATACTACATTTTCCGTATCCATGGAGCCAGAACAGATACAGATGATTGTTCCAGACAGCAAATAACTTAATCATTATAAAAAGACTTTCCAGTATCCTGTTTTCAGGTCTGAAAAGTCTTTTTATATTTGTTTTATTGTAACTATTCAGCAGATAGTATCCCGCGAGGTGTTTTGGCATGTTTTTGCCAAAATCCCGAGACATATAAGGCAAAATGCCATCACCGAAGGTGATTAGGAATGCATTTTGACTCGTAACTGTGAGGGTACTGAACAGTTACGTTTTATTTTTTAATTAAATCCATAGAATTTCTGGCATACTTTGTATGCTGCCACGAACATCTTACGTCCACCTCTGCCAGGAAGGTTGGCAGCTCTTCCCAGAAGGCTGTAACGAAGTTTGTGATATAACCAGCGGTCCTGTTCTCTGATGTATTCCAGCAGTTCCTTTTTCTTGTCCAGTGCTTCTTTTGTACCTGCACGTACCAGCATAATAGAAGAAACTGTAGTAATAATATCAAGATAACTTAACATATATTTCTTGACATGCTTATTGTCAAACTGACATCTGTGGAACACATCTGCCATCAGTTTATTTACCCGGATCTGCTGATCGATCCTTTTGATCATTACTTTCTCATTAACGGACTGATCGTCACGTCCGATAAAATAACGATAGAAGTTCACATCAAGATAATAGAGTTTCTTTACATAAGGTAGTGGTTCAAAAGCAAACAGATTGTCTACATAAAAGGTGTGCTTTGGAAGCTCCAGCTGGCATTCATGAAGAAGTTTGGTACGGTAGATCATAGAATGCATCAGAAGATATTTGCCTTTTGACATATGTACACTGTCCCAGCCGAATACTTCATTTACCGGGAGGCAATGACGGTACTGCATGACTTTTTTGCGGGTGACTCCCTGTTTTTCGTAAACAAAATTACTTATAAGAAGGTCTACGGTCTCTGGTCCCCTGGTGAGTTCTTCCAGAGTCTTGAGAATCTGTGCATAAGCTTCCTGATTTACCCAATCATCACTGTCTACAACTTTAAAGTAAAGTCCCGTGGCATTACGGATACCGGAATTGACTGCTTCACCATGTCCACCGTTTTCCTGATGGATGGCTTTGACTATGGTTGGATATTTCTCTGCATAGGAATCTGCAATCTCTGCTGTACGGTCAGAAGATCCGTCATCTACTACCAGAATCTCCACTTCTTCTCCACCTGTAAGAAGAGACTGGATACATTTTTCCATATATGCTTCTGAATTATAACAGGGAATTGCAATACTTAACAGTTTCATTTGACTGTTTCCTCCTTCATGAATTTGACATATGCACTGAATGCTGACGGAATTGCATATTGTCTGTGAGATTCTTTTCTGTCAGCAAAAATAAGTCCTTGTGTATTTTTTTCTTCCAGAGCAGCTACCCGGATCCTGTATCCTATCATTCGCCACTCAATATGGGAAAAAACATGTTTTGCCTTAGGAAGAGGCTCAATGTATAAAGGTTCCAGCCCCAGTGTTTTTACTTTTTCCAGAGCTTCTTTCTGACTAAGATGTCCCTCTGTATTGGGAAGTTCATAAAGCCTTGCCAGAAGCCCCTGGTCCGGACGCTTCTTTATGGCTGTATAATTGCCATCCTGAATTACCAGAACAGTACGCTTCTCGATTTTTCGTGATTTCTTTGGTGCTTTTACAGGATATTGCTCAATTGTCCCATGATGAAATGCCTGACAGCAGAGACTTACAGGGCATTCTTCGCATTTTGGCTGACCATTAGGAACACAGATTACTGCACCAAGCTCCATCAGTGCCTGGTTAAAATCTCCAGGTGCGTCCTCCGGCATAACGTCCTTTAATTCTGCCTCTATCTGTTTCTTAACAGACTGTTTCATGATATCACCAGCATCCTCCTGAATCCTGGTGATCACCCGAAGCACATTGCCATCTACAGCTGGTATCGGGATTCCGTATGCAATAGAAGCAATAGCTCCTGCTGTGTAACTTCCAATCCCCTTCAATGACAGCAGCTCCTCATAAGAAGCAGGTAATGCTCCGTTATAAAGTTCTACTACCTGACAGGCTGCTTTCTGCATGTTTCGGACACGATTATAATATCCCAGTCCTTCCCACAGCTTCAAAAGCTTTTCTTCCGGGCATTCTGCCAATGCTCTCACATCTGGAAGTTCTTCTGTAAAACGCTGAAAATAAGGTTTGACCGCCTCCACTCTGGTCTGCTGGAGCATGATCTCGGAAACCCAGGTATAATAGGCGTTGTTCTGGTCTCTCCATGGAAGCGCTCTTTTGTTCTGTCTGTACCAGTTAAGAAGTGGGGTTATGATCTTACTCAGCATCTGTTTCCTCCAGATCTACTTCTACAGGGTTCCGTATTCTCATAAAATCCTCTCCGATCATACAGTCCATGGCAAGAATCCTGACACCTGCTTCCCTGGCAGCCTTCAGAGCATCCCCGAATCTGTGGTGGGTATTCCAGTTAGGCTGAAACTTCCTCACATCTTTCATCTGGATCACAAAAAGGAGATATGCTTCGTAACCATCTTGCATACATTCTGCCAGTTCTTCTACATGTTTCAGTCCCCGTTCTGTAGGTGCGTCTGGAAAACGGACAATGTTATTCTCTTCCAGAGTTACTCCCTTCACTTCTATAAAGGCTTTTCTCTCCGGGGACTCTACATAGATATCAAAACGGGAATTGCCGTATTTGCGTTCCCTGTACACAGAAACTTCTTCAGGAAAAAGGCCTCCACCTTGAATCCATTCCGCTGCTGCCTGATTCGGTGCCTGAGAATCCATATTGATCCAGCGTCCTTCTTTGCAGACACTGATCAGATCATATGCTGTCTTGCGGGCAGTATTATCACTTTTTTCAAGAATGACCGGACATCCTGGAACAAGTAGTTCTCTGCATCTGCCGGTGTTCTTTACATGAACTGTTTCCATGACCCCATTGATCTTTACATGTGCAATAAAGCGATTGGGACGGTCACAGAATTCAGCTCTGACTGTATTTTTGTATTTCATATTGTACTCCGTTTGCATAGATAGTCATAGTATAGCATATTTTCCCGGAAATGAATATTAATTTTTCTTAAGAGTCATTTCAGGTTATCCTGTAAAATATTGAAGATAAAAAAAGAAGAGCATGGCACATTACTGTTACCATACTCCTCCTGTTGACTCGTAACTGTGAGTGTACTGAACAGTTACGATGGTTATTTTGCTGTAAGTTCTGAGACCCACTGAATCCTGGAATTTACTTCTGCTTCTGGCATTTGAACTTAAGAAACAGACCAAGTCCTGCAAGGATTGCCAGAAGTATTACAACATAGGCAATCTTTGCCGCTAAGCTGGTGGTATAAGAATCAATGCCTGTAGCAATCCCAATAAGAATCAGCGTAACTCCTGAAGCCTTTGATAATTTGGCTTCGTCGTATTTCTTTTTGCGAAGGTCTGCATTACCGCCCTTCAGAAAAAAATCTCCATGACCGGTCAGCATCATAATTCCAATGATCAGTGCTGCTCCTGCAAGAAAAAAATCAAACTCTCTGCTAAACATAAACTTCCCTCTCTTTACTTTCTTTAGTAGAAGCAGACAATCGGCACATTGTACTGGATCAGTTCATACAGCTCTGCTGCATTGTCCGGCGGAAGGTTGATACATCCATGAGAACCGCTGGTCAGGTAAATATCACCACCAAATTCGTCTCTCCATGGTGCATCATGGAAACCGATACCTCCGTCAAAAGGCATCCAGTATTCTACTTTTTCTTCGTATTCATAAGTTCCGTCTGCTTTCTGTGATCCACGAAGGACATCCGGACTTTTCTTATAATACAAAGTGAAAATTCCTGCATGGGTCTGTCTGTCATCATAACTCATATTACCTGATACAAAATCAGAGTCAAAGATCATTGAGCCATTCTGATAATAATACATATGCTGTTCGCTTAAGTCTACTTCAATATAGGTATTCCCAAGGTCGTTAACTCCATAGGAATTGGCTGTCTGAGAATAAACCGGTTCTCTGGTAGTCTGTGTTCCGGACTGGATCTCCTGACTTAATTCTGCTGCTTCTGCTGCCTGGTCGATCTTCCAGCCATAAATGGAACTGGATACATAAACAGTTCTGCCACTGGTGGTATTAAATTCTCTTTCTGTTCCCACAGTATCATAGGAAGCTGCCAGCTGTGCCACATATTCTGCAATATGCTGCTGAAGAGAATTATCATCGAATACCAGCTGTCCCTTTTCGTCGAACTGAAGCCAGTCCTTGATGGTATTGCCATCCAGAGTCACTGTCTGATCTCCAAATGTATAATTGATACTTGCTTTTGTGTAGTTATTACATGCTTCCAGAGTAGACTGAAGTGAAGGATCATCCTGTGTCACCTCTGCGGGTACATAAGCATCGGAAGAACTGCTGAAATCTACAGAAGTATCTCCTTCTGCCACTGCAGCATCCAGAAGTCTGTATGCCGCCTTTACATCCAGCTTGCTTCCCTCTGTTTCCGGAACGATCACAAACTGATTATCCTGAAATGCCACATAGGCATTCTCCGGTTCTACCTGATTCTCAGCCTGCGCACAGTTCAGAGCTTTTACCTGATCCTGCAGAAGGGTCTTATTATAGGTACTCTTCTCTTCTACTGTGTAACTCTTCTGCTCATAAAAGCCCTTGATCCATTCATAAGGCTTCTGTTTTTTCAGAAGGTTCAGTACTTCTCCGCTGGACACATAATGATAATCAATATCGCTTCCATTAATGGTCTGTGGAGAAAGATTCCTGGAGTCTACCTCTATGGCATAACCGTCAGTATTCTTCGCGAGAAGCTGTTCTACTTCGTAAGCGGTCTTATGGGAACAGTTGATCCCATTGATCCATGTTCCCTCAAAAAAACGGTCTGAAAAATAATAAGACGCTGCACCATATGCACAGCCCACACCCACACATGCCATAAGAAGCAACAGTCCGAACACTCTGAGACCTTTGAACTTCAACTTCTTCTTACCTGCAGGAACAGACTCTGAAATCTTTTCATCCAGATCATCCACCGGCACATATACTACCGGACCTGGTCTGGCTGACTTGGCTCTGTGTCTCACAGGTTCTTCCTGCTCTGGGGATTCTTCTATTATATTATCCAGAGCCGCATTGATCTTGTTCTCAATGTCTGTGGTGTTCCCTTCCGGTGCTCCTGCGGCACCTTCCGGTTCATTTCCGTTTGTTCTTTTGTAACCCATCAATATGCTCTCCTGAATAAACATCTATATAAATTGTCAAAATTTCGCTATCGTTTTCATTATAACATACTTCCAGTTTTTTGCACCTGAAATCGCTTCTTTTTTTTAAGATTTACAGAAAATTTGTTTTTATTCCCAAAGCAAAAAGCAGCCAGAAAAACTTTTCTGCTTTTCTGGCTGCCTAGAATGTGATACCGGGGCGGACCCCGACTATTCAATTTTATTTTTCAATAAGAAGGCTTTCTCCTGTCATATCTGCTGGCTGTTCCATTCCCATAAGCTGGATCAGTGTAGGAATGATATCTGCAAGGCATCCATTCTCTTTCAGAGTGAATTTGGGGTCTGCATTTACAAGGATAAATGGAACTGGATTGGTAGTATGAGCTGTCCACGGTTCTCCTGTCTCATAATCGATGAGCTGTTCTGCATTTCCATGGTCTGCACAGATAAACATCTGTCCGTCTACTTCTTTGAGGGCTTCAACAGCTTTGCCAACGCATTCATCTACTGTCTCAATAGCCTTCACAGCTGCTGCTTCTACACCTGTATGACCAACCATATCCGGGTTTGCAAAGTTGATGATAATCACATCGTATTTATCGGATTTGATTGCTTCTACAAGTTTTTCGCATACTGCCGGTGCACTCATCTCAGGCTGCAGGTCATAAGTAGCAACCTTTGGAGATTTTACAAGGATTCTGTCTTCTCCTTTATTTGGTTCTTCTACACCACCGTTGAAGAAGAAAGTAACATGTGCATATTTTTCTGTTTCAGCAATACGAACCTGAGTCATATCATGAGCTGCAAGATATTCACCGAAAGTATTGTGAAGCTGTACTTTGTGGAATGCAACTTCTTTGTTCCGGATTGTTTCATCATAATCTGTAAAGCATACATAAGTGAGGTCCAGTTTCTTTGTACGTGCAAATCCCTGGAATTCATCATCACAGAATGCTCTGGTGATCTCTCTTGCCCGGTCAGGACGGAAGTTGAAGAATACAACAGAATCTTTGTCCTGAACAGTTGCAACTGGTTTACCGTCTTTTTCGATAACAGTAGGAAGTACAAATTCGTCTGTCTTGTCGTCATCGTAAGAAGCCTGTACTGCTGCAACAGGATCTGCAGCCTTAACGCCTTCTCCTTCTGTAAGAGCCTTATATGCGAGCTCTACACGATCCCAGCGGTTATCTCTGTCCATTGCATAATAACGTCCGGAGATCACACCAACTTCGCCAACACCGATCTCGTTCATCTTGTCTACAAGCTGCTGAACAAAATCTTTACCGGAAGCCGGTGGTGTATCACGTCCGTCTAGGAAGCAGTGTACATAAACCTTTTTAAGACCTTCTCTCTTTGCCATTTCAAGAAGTGCATAGAGATGTGTATTGTGGCTGTGTACACCACCATCAGAGAGAAGTCCCATGAAATGGACAGCAGAATCGTTTTCCTTTGCATTTTTCATTGCTGCAAGAAGTGCTTCATTCTTAAAGAAATCTCCATCCTTGATCTCTTTGGTGATTCTGGTAAGTTCCTGATATACGATACGTCCTGCACCCATATTCATATGTCCGACTTCGGAGTTGCCCATCTGTCCGTCAGGAAGACCTACGGCAAGTCCGCTGGCATTTCCCTTCACAAAAGGATACTCTGCCATTAATTTATCCATGACAGGAGTTTTTGCTTCGTAGATTGCATTTCCATCATGTCTGTCATTCAGTCCATAACCATCCAGGATCATTAAAACGGTTGGTTTTTTACTCATTATTGTTCTCCTCTTCAAATAGATTGCTTTTCTGCAGTCAGCAGAATCGCCTGTATTTTATCTGTTAAAATTTTACCTATTATATAGTAACAAAAATCTGATTTTTTGCAAGGGCTTTCTGTCTCTGACTACAATTATTCTCCATATACACGAAGCATACTGGATATTTTTCTTACAGAGCTTCTTCCGCTGAGTTCTTCCATTGCTGTGCGGAAATCGCCTTCACGTACTTTTGCAGTGATCACTACAATTTCTGCACAATCCTGATGTTTGGAAGCCTTCTGTACGATCTGCTCCACACTTACATGATATTTTGCAAACACTGCTGTCATTTCAGCCAGTACACCACAACGGTCTTCCACCAGAAGTCTCAGGAAATAACGGTTGTGTGTATCTGCCATTTTTTTCACCGGAAGTTCCTTATAACAGGTACATCCGATTCTTGCACTGCAGTTATTCTTTATATTACGGGCGATCTCAAAGATATCTCCAACAACAGCACTTGCTGTAGGAAGCTCACCTGCTCCACGTCCGTAAAACATAGCATTCTCCACTGCATCACCATGTACAAAAACAGCATTGTAAGAATCGTTGACAGATGCCAGCGGGTGACTGCTTGGGATCAGCATCGGGCATACATATGCTTCGATTCCGTCTTCTGTATTATTTGCCACTCCAAGAAGTTTGATGTCGGAACCTAATTCCTTTGCGTATTTGATGTCTTTGGATGTGATCTTGGTGATTCCCTCAATATAAACATCATCAAATACCACTCTGGAATTAAAGGCAACTGATGCAAGGATTGCTACTTTACGTCCTGCATCCAGGCCTTCAATATCAGCGGTAGGATCTGCCTCAGCATAGCCAAGCTCTGTAGCCAGTGCAAGGGCATCTTTGAATTCCATGCCTTCCTGTGTCATCTTGGTAAGGATAAAGTTGGTAGTACCATTGACAATACCCATAACTTCTGTCATATGGTTGCCTGCCAGACATTCTTTCAGAGGACGGATGATCGGGATTCCACCTGCTACTGCTGCCTCAAAAAGAAAATCTACATGGTTGGCTTCTGCTGCGTCCAGAAGTTCCTTACCATAAACAGCAATAAGGTCTTTGTTTGCAGAAACTACATGCTTGCCTGCATTCAGAGCACCTAAAATATAGCTTTTGGCCGGTTCAATGCCACCGATCAGTTCGATCACGATATCAATTTCCGGATCATTTACAATGTCTTCCCACTGATTGGTCAACACTGCCGGATTATCTACTTTGGCAACAGCTTTTTCCAGATTGCGGACCAGAATCTTCTTAATCTCGATCTGGCTTCCCAGCTTCGGAAGCATTTCTTCTTTCTGTTCCTTTAGTACTTTGTAAACACCTGTTCCAACTGTTCCCAGGCCCAGAAGGGCAGCTCGAATGATTTTTTTCTCCATTTTGGAATGGCTCCTTTCTCCTCGTTCCCGCTGATAATGGGAAGTTTTTTCCAATATTTTTTATAGTATGGCAGAAATTGACTTTTGTCAAGTAAAGTAAAAGAAAACACCATCAGATTCCTTACAAAACTGACAGTGTCCACTCTTATTGTTTCATATATTTTTATTTTATGTATTTCTTTCTGTTTGCTGCTGTATTCTTTTTCAGTGATACTTTTGCAACTTTCTTATTATTTCCCACCAGCTTCTTTAAAGTTTTGCTGAAAGTACTTTTGGATGTTTTGGTCCGCACTCCATATTTATTCGCTTTATAATAGGTGGTACCCTTCTTCATATCCGTGCGTACGCCATTGTTATAGAATGTTGCAAGTACACAGTCGCTTCCTGAATTAGGATATTTGCAGTAATTATGTGTCTCTCCACCCATTACATAACAGGAGATATAAACTCCTTTTTTCTTGTAATATTTGAATTTTGAATCATCCTGGTTGAAGTTTGCAACACCCTGCACCTTGCCATTCTTATAAGTAAAAATAGCTCCATATCCAACAGCATGAGCTACTTCAGTAGTTACTACAAGCTCCGGAATATTGTCATTATTAATATATGCCAGTGTAAAAGAACATTTGGATGTAGGAACCTTCAATCTGGAATAAGTACCCCATGGGATCTTTGACTTTGACATAAAGGAACGATAGGCACTGGTTGCCTTTGATTTCTGGGATGCGGCCTGTACATCAGTAGATTATAGCATGTTTTGTGTCGGTTATCCATCAGATAATCTGTCTGATCTGAAAAAGGCAAAAAAATCACCAGTCGGCTACTCAGAAAACATGTTTCCAAGCAACCTCTGGTGATTCTGATTCCTTACAGGTCTGCGGATCCTCAAAAAGAATCTGTGCAGAGATTATATAAGGTAAAATTATTTATAATTTACAATTTTTCCGAAATCTGGTTTGAGACTTGCTCCACCTACAAGACCACCATCGATGTCACCCATTGCAAACAGTTCTGCTGCATTTCCAGCATTTACAGATCCGCCATACTGGATACGGATAGCTTCTGCTGTATCTGTGTCATAGATTCCTGCTACACAGTCACGAATAC
>JABLTO010245562.1_pt1 | contig 15705 bp, 22 predicted proteins | sample 7160091 | NCBI WGS metagenome assembly JABLTO01 (sample SAMN14651225, study PRJNA627086) | human gut metagenome | isolation source: feces | host: Homo sapiens
AAAAAAGAGAGTAATTACAGGCAATGATAGAGATAGTTAAGACGAGAAAACAACAATTAGAAGAAAGAATTAAAAGATTAGAAAGCTATGTTTATGAAGATGATAATACACCACAGCTTAAGAAAATATATGAAGATCAAATACAATTTTTAAGAGAAGAGTTGAAGGAACTAAAAAATAAAAATTAATCGAAGATAAAATACTCGTAAATGATAATAAAACTAGAAGGAGGGAATATGAGTAAATTACTAAATGTTGGCTATTTTAATAGTATAAATAAGGATAGAGTTGTATCAGTGGCAGATTATGAAAGTGCTCCTATAAAGAAACTTGTTAAGAATGCTAGAGATATGGGAATGTTAGTTGATTTAACACAAGGCAAAAAGACAAGGGCCGTTATAGTTATGGATAGTAGCCATATAGTTTTAACATCAAAAAGTGCGGAATCACTTGCTAAAAATGAATAAAAATAAAAGAAAATATAGTAAAAAGTATATGTTTTTTAAAAAAAGCGGGGGTAAATTCCTCTCGCTTTTTTTATATTTATGATATTATGAATATAAATTAAATCGGAAATAACAAGAAGTTCATAGGGATATTACTTATTAAAATTAAAAAATGTCCACTTTGAATGGGTTGGGGTAAACTATATCATTTTTTAGGAGGAATGGGTTTGAATAAAGAATTAGTAAAGCAATTATATTGCAATGGATTAAATGCAAGAGAGATTGCAGAACAGTTAAATGTAAATAAATCAGCAGTAAATAAATGCATACAAAGAAATTTCAAAGATTTTAAATCTATTCACTTAAAAAATAGAAAGCATCTAAAGTTTTATGAAAATGAAGTAAGAAAAATAACAAAACATGAAAGTAAGCAGTATATGAGTGATAAGACTTTTATATTAAAGAATAGATCATTATATGAAACTAAAAAAGATGGAGATATAGTGTTAAAAAAGAATATAGATTGTGCAATTCCTTGGGATGTACCAAGAAGATTGATAAATGAGTTTAAGAGTTGTTAGAAATAACAGCTCTTTTATTATGTTTAAAATGGAGGGATAGTAATGGAGATTGGAATAATTATAAAAGAAAGTTGTCCAGAGCGTTATGAAAGGTTAAGAAAAATTAGAGGTGAAAATAAAAAAGAAAATCTGACAGAGAAAGATATTAAGGAATTAATGCATCATTCATCATACAGGAGAAGTAGACGAGGGGCTATTAAGCAGGTGAGGTAATGGTGGAAGAAAAAATAAGAGAATGGGAGAAAGGTTCTGCAAATCCTATTCCAGATTCTAAATATGAAAGATATAAAGAAAAGCTGGTTGAATTAAGTAAAGAATATCCAGAAAGAAATTTAATGTTATTTTTACTTGCTAGGGCAACAGGATATAGAATGCAAGACATAATAACATTAACAGTTGGAGAAATAAAAGATGCATTAGATAAAGGGTACTTTGAAATCCAGGAACAAAAGCAATATAAACAATGGCAAAGTGAAGTTGTTAAGAATCCTAATAGGAGAAAACCAAAGAAAAGAGTTGCAGAAATTGGACCATCACTAGAAAAGCATTTAAAGCAATATCTTAAAGGAAAGAAAAGGTCAGAGTTTGCATTTCCTAGTAGAAAAGGGAGAGGAAATGAAGCTTTAACACAAAAATCTTTTAGTGATAAATTAAAAGAAGTTGGAGAAGCTATTGGATTAGAGCATATAACAGGACATAGTCCAAGAAAAACATATGCTACTAAAATCTATACTGAAACTAATGGTAATTTAGAAGCAGTAAGAATAGCACTTGGACATAAGAGTATAGAGGAAACTAAAAGATATTTAGGATTAAAAGAACAAATGGCAAAAGATGCTGCAAGAATAGCTGATACAGGAATATAAGATTAAATTACTGTTTAGAGGTTAAATCAGTAAAAAAAGAAATGGTACTTGTTTAAGTGATAAATAAAAAATTATTACTAATATATGTACTTAAAAAATGGTATGCGTAATCGTCACCTATATTACTGATTGAATAAAAAAACAGAAAAGTAGGTTAAAGTTAGTATTTTCAATGGGTACAGGCTATTTTTATTTTGAATTTTAAAAATGAAAAATTAAAGCTTAAAAAAATAAAAAGCCATGAAAAATGAAATGGCCACAAAAAGGAGGTGAAAAATTGGGAAGAAAGTCAGTTGATGAAATTATTGAAAGTAACCTAACACAAGTAATATCAATGCTTAAGGACGGTTGTAAGGATAAAGAAATCATTGAGTTTTTAGGGATATCAAGAAGTGCATGGAAGGCCAAAAAAAATAATAATTCAAAACTTAAGCAGGCAATAGATGAAGTTAAAGAAGCTAGAAATGAGCAAGTAGAAGATGCTTTATTTAAATGTTGTACAGGCTATCATTACTATGAGGATGTTGTTACAAAAGTTAAAGAAGATATATTAACTGATGATGGAACTGTTCTTGTAAAAGAAGATGTGAAGATATCTAAGGTTAAGAAATATGCAAAGCCTGATGTGAATGCTCAAAAGTATTGGTTAAACAATAGAAAGAAAGCATCATGGAAAGATGATCCTAACAAAGTGGAGAATGATAAGAAAGCATTAAAGCTTAAAGAGAAAGAAATAGCATCAAAGAGTATAGATATATAAATAAAGGAATAGTAGTTATGGCTAGATTAAAGAGTTGTTGTTATTGTGGAAGAGTTCATTCCACTAATATAGTTTGTCCGAAGAAGCCAATAAAAAAAGTGTTTAAAAAGATAACTGAAAAGGATAAGTTTAGAAGTACAAAGGCATGGCAGATAAAGAGAGAAGATATAAAACGTAGAGATAGATATATGTGTCAGATATGTATTAGAGATTTATATAATACCCAAAGAAAAATAAACTCTAGGAATCTATCAGTACATCATATAGTACCATTAGAAGAAGATTATGATTTAAGAGAAGAAGATAATAATTTAATAACTTTATGTGAGTATCATCATCATTTAGCTGAAAAAAACAATATAAAAAGGGATGAATTAATAACAATAGTTGAAGAACAGATGAAAAACTTCTACTAACCCCCCCGGGGCTAAAAAATGGGTTTTGGAGCGTTTCTGTACACCTACTATGCCTTATACGAAGAAAAAAAATCTGTAAAATGAAATATTTTTCGTGAGATAAAATATATTTTAATTTTTGGGAGGTGTTGAGTTTGGCAAGACCATGTAAATCGGCTAAAGTTTTAACTGAATGTTCTCAAACAAAAGAAGAGATTAATACTAGAATAGAAAAAGAAGAATTAATAAGAGGTAAAGCTGATAAGTTAGTTCCAAGCATGGATTTAACAGAAACTCAACTTTATCTCTTTAATTTTATAGTAGATGAATTAAAAGCAAGTGAAATTCTAAGTAATTTAGATACATTTTTACTTACTAAAGCAGCAATTGCAATTGATAGATTACATTTCATTGAAGGATTAGTAAATAAAAATCAGAAGTTACTATTTAATAAAGATATAATGTCTAAAAAAGATAGTTACGATAAAGATTTCTATAGATGTTGTAATGAGTTATGTTTATCACCACAATCTAGAGCAAAGATAGCTAATATAAATATAAATACTAAAAATGCTGAAGAAGATGCAGTTGTTAAAGCTCTTAGAGGGGAATAATGATTTTACTTGATAGAGCTATTAGATATGCAGAAAGAGTTGTTGCTGGTAAAGAGATAACAACCAAAGAAGTTATAATTCAATGTAAATGGTTCTTAATCGATTTAAAAAAGCAAAATAATGATGATTTTAAATTTTATTTTGATGAAGATAAGCTTAAGATAATAAATAATCTATTAAAATTATTTAATTTTGCGACTGGATTTGTTGCAGGAAAACAAGTATTAGAAAATTTAGCAGACTTTCAATGCTTCTTTTTAGCTAATATTTTTGGATGGAGATTTAAAGATAAGCCAGAAAAGTTTAGATATAACGATATAACTTTATATATTGCAAGAAAAAATGCTAAAACTGCATTGGTAGGGATAGCTTTTTTATTGTTAATGCTTACAGAACAAGATTATTCAGAATTTTATAGTATATGTTTAAACAGAGAACTTGCAGCAGAAATAAGAAAAGCTATGGTTCAAATATTAGAGGCTAGTCCATTAATAGCAAAACACTTTACATGGTCAGAAACAGAAATTGGCCCTGTTAAGTGTAAAATTACTAAAAGTTTTTTTAAGCCTAGAACTGCCGAGAGTGGTAAAAACAACTCAATTAGACCATCAGCATTTGTAAGTGATGAACATGGTAACTTTAAAGATAATAGTAATTTTACAGCTATGAAATCAGGTCAAAAAAATGTAATTAATCCTTTGTTATTTAGAACAACTACTGCTTATGCAATTGATAATTCAATAATGCAAGATGATTTGGAATATATGAAAAAAGTTTTTAATGGATTAGTTAAGAATGAAAGACAATTTGCATTATTATATTATGCTGAAGAAGAACATCTATGGGATGATATTGGAATGTATCAAGCTAATCCTTTAAGAATAGAGGAGAATTATGAAACAATTAGAGAAGATAGAGATAGAGCATTAGAACAACAGAGTTTAGTGGAAGAATATCTAACTAAGAGCATGAATTATTTTATGCCAGCTAATAGTGGAGAAGCTTTTATAACTATTGATGAATTAAAACCATGTAAAATTAATAAATTTAATTGGAAAGGTAGAGAAGTCTATATAGGGGTTGACTTAGCTGAAACAGATGATAATACAGCAGTATCAATGTTAACTTATGATGAAGATACTAAGAAAATAATTGCTAAAAGTTGGGCATTTGTTCCTAAGGAAAGAGTTGAAATGAAATCTAAGAAAGAACAAGTTGATTATAAGGAGCAGATTAGACAGAAGAATTGTTATGCATGTGGTGATGATGTTATAGACTATGAGTTTGTTGAGGATTTTATATTAAAAATTGAAGAAGAATATAAAGTTGAAATTGTAAAGCTTGGCTATGATAGAAGAAATGCATTATCATCAGCTCAAAAACTTGAATCAAAAGGCAATATTGAGTGTGTTGAAGTAGTACAGCATAGTAGAATACTTCATGCTCCAATTAAATTATTAAAAGAAAGTATATTAAGCAAGTCCTTTAATTATTTAGATAATAAATTATTGGAGATTAACTTTGAAAATGCAAGAGAAACAAAAGATACGAATCTTAATAAATATCTAAATAAGAAAAAGAGCAAAGGGAAAATAGACTTAGTTATGAGTATTATTGATGCATTATATTTATTGCAGGAAGATATAATGTTAGATTCAGAAATGGATTGTACTATTCAAGTTATCTAGAGAGGAGGTGATTAAATGGCGTGGTGGAGAAAGAAAAAAGAAGTAAGAACTGAAGAAACAACATTAGAGGATTTATTATTACAAGCTAAACTAGGAGAAGATAGAGTAACTAAAGAAATGGCGTTAAATATACCTACACTTGCAGGATGTTTAGAGTTAGTTAGCAATACTATAGCAACTTTGCCAATTCAACTTTTTAAAGAAGAAAATGGGAAAGTAACTCAAGTTTTAGATGATAACAGAGTTAAGTTATTAAATGATGATACTAGAGATACTTTAGATGGTTTTCAATTTAAAAAGGCTCTAGTTGATGATTATTTATTAATGGGTAATGGATATGCTTATATAAACAAGAATAGGGGTAAAATTGAGAGCCTACATTATGTGAAAGAAAGTGATGTATCTATTAATAAGAATGTAGATCCGATATTTAAAAGTTATGATATTTTAGTAGGCGGAGAAACTTATTATCCACATAACTTTATAAAAATACTTAGAAATACTAAAGATGGAGCTACTGGTACTGGAATAATTGAAAGTAGTAATAAATTATTGACTGCAACTTATAATTCCCTAGTATATGAAAATATATTAGCTAAAACTGGAGGGAATAAAAAAGGATTTATAAAATCAGAAAGTTCTAAGCTAACTGATGATGCTATTAGAGAATTGAAAGACCAGTGGGGCAAGATGTATTCAGGGAATAGTGAAAATTGTATTGTACTAAATAAAGGGTTATCATTCCAGGAGAGTGGAAGTACTAGTACAGAAATGCAATTAAATGAAAATAAGAAAGCTAATGGTATTGAAATATGTAAAATATTAAATGTGCCACCTTCAATGATTGAGGGAGATGGAAAAGCTAATGAAAGTGATTATGAAAAGTTTGTAAAGATGGCTATACTTCCAATTTTAAGAGCAATATTATCATCATTAAACAGAGACTTACTTCTAGAGAAAGAGAAGAAGTCTTTTTATTTTGCATTTGATATTAAGGAACTACTTAAAGGTGATATTGAAAAGAGATTTAAGGCTTACGAAATAGGTATTAAAAATGGTTTTCTAAGTATTAATGAAGTTAGATATGAAGAAGATAGAGAGCCTATTAAAGCATTTGAGGATATTATCAAGCTTGGATTACAAGATGTATTATTTAATACAAAAGATAATACAATTTATACTCCTAATACTGATAAAACAAGTAAAATAACAGACTTGAAAGGGGGTGAAAAAGATGAGGATAGAAGTAAGGAATGATAGGGTTCTTTTAGATGGATATGTAAATGCAACGGGTAAAGATAGTAGATTTATTCCAAGTATTAAGGGGAAGTTTAAAGAACAGATAGTACCAGAAGCTTTTACGAGATCATTAGAAAAGAATGATAATGTTGATTTATTACTTAACCATGATAAAAATAGAAAGCTAGGTTCAACTAAAGAAGGGAACTTAGAGTTATTTGAAGATGGAATAGGCTTAAGAGCAATATGTACTGTAACTGATGCAGATGTAATTGAAAAAGCTAAAAATGGTCAATTAAGAGGATGGTCTTTTGGTTTTTATTCTGAAAAGGATAAATGGGAAGATACAACAGAGGGATTTCAACGTAGATATGTAGAAGAATTAGATTTATTTGAAGTATCTATAGTTGATAATACAATGACACCAGCTTATGTTGGGACAAGTATTGAAATGAGAGCAGAAGAGGAGATAATTACTGAAACTAGAAGTAATGATTCTAAAACTGTTCTAGTTGATAAAACTCAAAAGAAAAAAGAAAAAGAAAATAGAACTGAAGAGTTCGATAATTCACTTTATAAAAATCAAATAGAAATATTAAAATTAAAGTCATATAAATAAGGAGGACATAATAATGTCAAAAATAGCAAGAAAACATAGAAAACCAGAATTTAGAGCTTTACCAACAGATGTAAAGGGATTAGAAGAAAAGAGAGCAGCATTAATTGAAGAAATGGGAGATATGGTTAACAAAGCTGAAGCTGAAACAAGAGCTCTTTCAGAAGATGAGAATAAAAGATTTGGAGAACTTAAAAATGAAATAAATAATATTGATACAACTTTAAAAGCTATTGAAGAAGCAAGAGCATTAGAAAACAAAACTCCAGCTAAGGATAAAAAGAAAGAACAAAGATCTATTGATGAAGAAAACTTTTTAAAATTCATAAGAGGAGAAGAAAGAGCTTTAAATATAGCAGATAATGGAGGGATAATTCCAGTATCTATTGCAAATAGAATTATTGAAACAGTAAAGGAATTATCACCAATTTATAAAATGGTTGAAGTTTATAATGTTGGGGGAGATTTAGTATTCCCAGTATATGATGAAACTCAATCATCAATAAAGGCAGTTTATGTTGATGATTTAACAGAGTTAACAGAAGGAACAGGTAAATTTAAAACTGTAAAGTTAACAAATCATATAGTTGGTTGTTTAGCTAAAGTATCTAAATCATTAATGAATAGAAGTGATTTTGATTTACTATCATATGTAATTAGAAAAGTTGCTCAAGCTATAGCTGAATTCTTAGAAAAAGAATTAATCAAAGGAACAGAAGATAAGATGGATGGTATTGAATCAACTACCAATGTTATTACAACTGAAAGTGCTGGTAAAATAACAGCTGACGATTTAATAGAAGTTCAAATGGCAATTCCAGAAGTATATCAAAAAGATGCTGCTTGGATAATGAATAAGAAAGCATTTAAATCATTAAGAAAATTAAAAACTACTGATGGTGAATATTTATTAACTAAGGATTTAACTAATGGATTTGGTTGGATGTTATTAAATAAGCCAGTATATATAACTGAATCAGCTGATGAAGTAGCTACTGGAAATAAACCATTATTCTATGGAGATTATAAAGGTTTAGCTCTTAAGCTTGCACAAAATGTTGAAATTCAAGTATTAATAGAAAAATTTGCAACTCAACATGCTATTGGAGTTGTAGGATATATTGAAGTAGATTCTAAAGTGATAGATCATCAAAAAATAGTAGCATTAGAAATTCAATAATTTGAAGGTGGTTTTATACCACCTTCTTAATTTAGGAGGTGAGCCACTTGAAAATGAGTGAAATAACAATACTTGAAGCTAAAGAACACTTAAGAATAGATGATAGTTATGATGATTCAATGCTTGAGAATTATTTAAAAATGGCTAAAAATTATGTGCTTAAGTATACAGGATTAAGTGAGGAAAGAGCTGACAATGAAGAAGATTTATCATTTGCAGTCTTAGCTATAGTAGGTGAATTTTATGAGAATAGAATAAATAGCGTAACGGCTCAAACAAAAGTTAATCCTATGGTTTCAAGTATATTGGATATGCATTCAATCAATTATTTGTAGGTGATGATATGGATCCAGGAAAATTAAATCATAGAATTACATTTCAGATTCAAAATTTAGATTCAGAAGAAGAAGAATGGAATGACATAGTCACAACGTGGGCAAGTATAAATCCTATATCTGGACGAGAATATTATCAAGCTGAAACTATTAATAGTGATTTAACTCATAAGGTTAGATTAAGATATAGAAAAGGAATAACTCCAGATATGAGAATTTTATATAAAGATAGGATTTTTAATATAGTATCAGTTATAAATGAGTATGAAAAAAATGCTATTTTACAACTTATGTGTAGGGAGTTAATGTAATGTCAAATAGAGTAATAGTTGAAGGGCTTGATGAAGTTATTGAAACTATAAAAAAGGCAGGAGAATTACCACAAAAATGTGTTAATAAAGCTGCTAAAAAAGGAATTCAAATAGCAAAGAAAAGTGCTAAAAATGGAAGATGGGTTGACCAAACTGGTTATCTTAGAAAAGCTATTAAAGAAAAAGCAGAAAAAACTAAGATAAAAGGTAAAAAAGTTTATGATTTATGGCCAGATCCTTCATATAACGATGTCTTTGTTAAAACTTCAAAAGCAGGAAAAAGAGCATATTATCCAGCAAGTATTGAATATGGATTCAAGACAAAAAGTGGAGGATATGTCCCAGGATTTAAATTTTTGCACAATTCATTAACAGATAATAAAAGTCAAATTGAAAATGCTATTGTTAAAACTTTAGCTGATGAAATTGATAAATTATAAGCAGGTGATTAAAATAACTTTTGATAATGGCTTAAGAACAGAACTAAAAGCTATTACTGGATTAAATAAAAGAGTGTATCCAATTGTAGCACCGGAGGGGGTTAAACCTCCTTTTTTAGTTTATAGAAAAAGTAGAAGTAAATTCCTAAAAGATTTATCAGGAATAATTACTGATATTGAAGCTACATATGAACTAGTTTTAATTTCAGAGGATTATCAAAAATTAGATGAATTAGAAGTTGAAATTAAAAAGAAATTAATAGGAATTCTTTTTAATAGAATAGGTGGCGATGGACCACGAATAAACAATTTAGATTTAGAAGAATTAGGAGATGAATATATTTATCAACCTAATGCATATAAAAGCAGTTTATTATTAACTGTTAATTACAAGGAGGAATAATATGGCGACTAAAGGTATGGGTACTAAATTTAATATTGGTACTGAAGATAGTAAAAAAACTGTTGCAGAATTAACTGAAATAGGAGGAATGGAGCTATCAGCAGATACAATAGAAGTTACTACTCTTGATTCACCTGATGGATATAGAGAGTTTATTCAAGGACTAAAGGATGCAGGAGAAGTTTCTTTATCAGGATATTTCAACCCTACAGTAGGGAAAGGGCAGAAAGAAGTTTATGAATTGTTTGAAAGTGGAGAATTAACTTCTTTTGAAATTGAATTTCCACCATCATTAGGAGCTAAATGGGCATTTAAAGGGGTAGTTACTTCTATTTCTACATCTGCACCAATGGAAGATAATATTCCATTTGAAGCTTCTATAAAAGTAAGTGGGAAACCAACATTAACAGTATCTTAAGGCTAGGATTTAATCCTAGTCTTTTATTTTAAGGAGGAATAAGTATGGTATTTACAACAGTTAAATTAGATAAAGAAAGAAATGTAGTTTTAGGGTTTAAAGCTATGCAAGAATTTAAAAATATTACAGGAGAAAGTCTTACAAAGATAGATTTTGAAGATGAAGATCTAGAAGTAGAACAAATAGTACCAGTTATATATTACGCTGGATTAAAACATGAAGATAAAGAGTTAACTTTAGAAAAAACAATAGAATTATTAGATGCTCACTTAGGAATTAAAGGAGCAATAGAATTAATTCCCCAAATAATGCAAGATGCATTCGGAGTTCAAGTTCAAGAAAAAAAGTAAATAATAGTGGAGATACTCAAGAGTTTTCTATTGAAAACTGCATGAAAATAGCCACTAGGATAGGGATTTCTTTAAAAGATTTTTGGGATATGACTCCTTTAGAATTATTTATATCTATAGAAGCATTTGAAGATAGAGAGAAAGAACGTTCTAAAGAAATATTAATACAAGCTTATTATACTGAATCTTTTGCACGAATGAAGAAACTTCCAAAACTTAAAGATTTATTGAAAGAAAAGAAAAAGCAAACAAATGAACAAATGTTAGAAGTAGTTAAAAGATTAAATGCAATGATGGGAGGTGAGGTTATTGGCAATAATTAAGAACCTCTTAGTAAGAGCTGGAGCTGATTTTTCACAACTACAAAGTGAAATGCAAAAAGCACAAAAATTTATGCAAACTGCTGGAAAACAGATAACTGATATAGGGAAGACACTTACAATTGGAATAACTACTCCGTTAGTTGGACTAGGTGCTACTGTAGTTAGTGTTACGGCGAACTTTCAAGAAAGTATGAGTAAAGTTGCTGCTATAAGTGGAGCTACTGGAGATGATCTTGAAAAATTAACTGAAAAAGCTAAAGAGATGGGAGCTACTACAAAATATAGTGCTTCTGAATCAGCTGAAGCGTTTCAATATATGGCTATGGCTGGTTGGAAAACAGAAGATATGCTGGATGGTATTAGCGGTATAATGAATCTTGCAGCTGCTTCAGGTGAAGAATTATCGACTGTAAGTGATATTTGTACAGATGCTTTAACGGCATTTGGAATGTCGGCTAAAGATAGTAGTAAGTTTGCTGATATATTAGCAAGTGCATCATCTAATGCAAATACGAACGTATCTATGTTAGGAGAATCATTTAAATATGTTGCACCACTTTGTGGATCAATGGGATATTCTGCAGAAGATGCTTCTATTGCATTATCATTAATGGCAAATGCAGGTATAAAAGGAAGTCAATCAGGTACTTCTTTAAAAACAGCATTAACCAATATGTTGGCACCAACTAACTCTATGGCTGGAGTTATGGAGGAATATGGGATATCATTAACTAATGCAGATGGCTCTATGAAATCATTAAAAGAAGTTATGATTATGCTAAGAGAAAAAATGGGTGGACTAGATGAAGCAACGCAAGGAGCAGCTGCATCTACACTATTTGGTAAAGAAGCATTAGCTGGTATGTTATCAATAATAAATGCAAGTGATGCAGATTTTGAAAAGTTGACTAATGCAATTTATAATTGTGATGGTTCAGCCAAAACGATGGCAGATACTATGCAAGATAATTTAAATGGTAAAATAACTCAATTAAAATCAGCACTTGAAGGAGTTGCAATATCATTTGGAGAGGTTTTAATTCCAATGTTAACAAAAGTAGTTGAAAAAATAACAGGAGTTGTTCAAAAGTTTAGTAACTTAGATGAAGGAACTAGAAAGTTAATATTAACAATAGGAGCTGTAGCTGCTTCAATCGGGCCTTTACTTTTAATGATAGGTAAAATGCTTACAGTTGGAGCAAGTATTGCAAAATGGGGCAAAGGTGTATCAGGAGCATTAAAAGCAGTACAAGCTGGAACTAAAGGGGTAGGAGCTATAATGACTGCTGTATTTGGACCAGGAGGAATTGTTTTATTGGTTATTGCTGGAGTAGCTGCATTAGTTGCTGGGTTCATGTATTTATGGAATACAAATGAAGATTTCAAGAATTTCTTTATTAATACATGGAATGCAATAGTTCAATTTATGGCACCTATATTAGAATACTTAAAAACTGTAATACTTCAATGCTGGGTTGATGTAACAACTATGTTACAACCTTATATAGAATCAATAAAAGCATTTATAGTAGACTCATGGAACTTTATTTTAACTACAATAATACCAATTTTAAATAATATTTGGAATGCAATAGTAACAGCATGGCAATATGTATGGGAAACATTACAACCAATACTTGCACAATTAAAGGAAACAATTTCTGCTGCTTGGGACTTTATATTAACAATAATATCTATTGCATTAGATAAGATTTCAACAATAGTATCTCTTGGTTTTGAAATAGTAAAAGGTATATTTACAGCAGTAACTAGCGCAATTAAATTTATATGGGATAATTTTGGAGATTTAATAGTTAGTAAAATTAAAAATGTTTGGGATACTGTAGCAGGAGTTGTTAGTGGGGCATCTAAAGTACTTCAAGGTATATTCCAAACACTTACGGGATTACTTACAGGAAACTGGAGTAAATGCTGGGAAGGTATAAGCAATATAGTATCTGGTGTGTGGCAAGGGATAACAAGCTTCGTAAAAGGAGGAATTAATGCAATAATAAGCTCAATTAATGTGTTCATAAGAGGAATAAATAAAATAAAAGTTCCCGACTTTGTACCAGGGTTGGGTGGAAAGGGATTTAATATATCGGAAATTCCTATGTTGGCTAAAGGAACTGATTATTTTAAAGGGGGACTTGCCATAGTAGGGGAACAAGGCCCAGAGCTAGTATCAATGCCTAGAGGTTCACAAGTTATACCGAACAGAGAAACTGAAAATATACTTTCAAATGGTGGAACATTCATATTACAAACTGTATTAGATGGCAAAGTTGTTGCTGAAACAATTGCACCGTATTCTGATATAGTAGGAGGAAATAGATTAAATTTAAGTAAAAGAGGGGTGCTTGTATAAATGTTAGGTATAAAAAAAGATAATAAACATAGCTATAATGACTTTGGAATTAAAATATTATCCAGATCTATAAGTATTCCCTCAAAAAGAAAAATCAAAGATACTGTTCCTTTCATGAATGGTTCTTATGATTTTTCTTTATTATATGGAGAACAAACTTATGATGAAAGAGAAATAACATATACGTTTAGCCTTCCTAAAAAAGATAAAGTTAAATTAAATATGTTAAAAATTAAAATAATTGAATGGCTTTATGATGGTATTCAATCAAAGTTATATGATGATCAAATTCCAGGATTTTATTTTTTAGCAGAATGTACTGGTATAGATTATGATGAAAGCTTTTATAATTATGCTCAATTAACAGTTAGCTTCACAGCATATCCATTTAAAATATCTACACTTCAAGATGGTCATGATATATGGAATGAATTTAATTTTGAACTTGATATAGTCCAAAACACTAAGTTTAATGTTATAGAAAATGAATCTATTACTTTATACAATAATAGTGCAGTAGGAGTATATCCAACTATTATATGTGATAATAATTTTGAAATAATAAAAAATAACATCACATATAGATTTGTTCCAGGAGAAATGAAATCTTTTGATTTTAAATTAGATAAAGGAGAAAATAATTTATTATTAAAAGGTAATGGTACTATAGAATTTAAATGGTTTAAGGAGGTATTGTAATGTATCTCGTAAAAATAATAAATGATGGTGTAGAAACTATTATAAATCATGTTTCTACAAGTAATAAAGCTAATAGAATAAGTGGGACTATTAAGAAGGGAATAAACTGTATTGATAGTTTCACTTTTAATATTTTTCATAATAATGAGGGGTATAATTTGATTAAGCCACTAAAAACATTAATTAATGTTTATAATACTAAAACTAATAAATATGAATTTAGGGGGAGGGTATTAAAACTAGTAGGTGAAATGAGTAGTTCAGGAGTAATAAGTAAAAATTTTGTTTGTGAAAGTGAATTAGCATATTTAATAGATAGCAATCAGTTGTATGGAAAATATCATAATATTACACCTAAGGGTTATTTAAAACTAATTTTAGATAACCATAATTCTAAAGTGGAAGAATTCAAAAGATTTGAATTGGGTGAAGTTACAGTAACTAATACTACTGATAATTTATATAAATATCTTGCTTATGATACTACCTGGAAAAATATTAATGATGATTTACTAGATACATTAGGTGGAGAGCTTCAAATAAGATATGAAGGTAATATTAGATATTTAGATTATTTAACTGAGATAGGAACTACCTGTACTACTGCATTAAGATTAGGGAAAAATATTAAAGATATAAGCAATGAAAAGGATCCTACGACTTATTATACTAGATTAATTCCACTTGGAACAAAGTTAAGTATAACTGATGAAGAAGGAAATGAGGTTGACACAGAGGAAAGGTTAACAATTTCAAGTGTTAATGCTGGAATAAATTATTTAGATGATATTGATGCAATAGAAGAATTTGGGATAATAGAAGGAATTGTTACTTGGGATGAAGTTACAACTCCAGCTGCATTATTAACTAAAGGCAAGAATTATCTTAAATCACAAAAAATATCTATAACTAATAAAATCAATGCTTTAGATTTAAGTCTTATAGGATTAGATATAGATAGTTTTGAAGTAGGTAATTATTATCCTTTAAAACATGAATTACTAGACATTGATTATAACGTAAGAATAATAGAAAAAACAATTGATATATCTTCTCCAGAATCATCTAGTATAACTTTAGGTGATAAACAAATAGATATTAAAGATTATCAATTAGAAATGGAAAAACAGACAAATAAAATAAATTCTATAAGTAAAGATATTACATCCACTAAATTAGAGATTAAAAATGTTTCTGCATTAGCAAATACAACAGCTAAAAGTGTTAATAAAGTAAGTGAGGAGGTAATAAACTTGGGTAATAATACAAGTGGAACAATAGCTGCTATGGTTGAATCAATTACTTTATTATCTGAAACAGTACAAGCTATAAGTGAGGATTTAACAAATATAAATTCTACAATATTACAAGTAAATGAAAACATAGTAGAGATGAATAAAACTATTAAAGAAAATAGTGATAGAATAACGGTTTTAGAGGAGGTAGTAAATGGCTAGTATACAAAATTATTTAAATCAAATAAAAAGCGCTGTGTTTGGAAAAGATGTAAGGCAGTCAATACATGATGCAATTAAACAATGTTATGATGACGCTTCAATTGATCATGATAATGCTAATATGGAAGTTAAACTTGCTAGAGGATCACATGATACATTGAATGAAAGATTCACTTCAGTCGAAGAAAATATAAAAAATAATAGCGAACAATTGGA
>JABLTO010087778.1_pt1 | contig 15647 bp, 13 predicted proteins | sample 7160091 | NCBI WGS metagenome assembly JABLTO01 (sample SAMN14651225, study PRJNA627086) | human gut metagenome | isolation source: feces | host: Homo sapiens
ATTTTCAGTTCTGGTCTTCCATCTTTAGTGAATTCCACTAACATTAAGTTAGGCGCTTTTCCTACTTTCGGATGGATAAATTGAACTACTTTTGGCTCTAATCTATATTTTCTACCTAACTCGATTATATCTACTAATCTAGTTGGTCTGTGTATCATAAAGAATTTCCCTCTAGGCATTACAAGTCTAGAAGCTGCTCTTATTACATCTTCTAAATTACACATTATTTCATGTCTTGATATTGCTTTTTTATCATTTGGATTTTTTATTCCATCCATATGCATATATGGTGGGTTTGATGTTGCTACATGGTATCCATGTACTTCTAATTCTTTATCTATAGTTTTTATATCCGCATTTACGATTTCTACTCTATCTTCTAAATTATTTAATTTTACAGATCTTGTAGCCATTTCATAAACTTCTTCTTGTATCTCAACACCTATTATTTTGCTAGCTTTACTTTTTCCAGCTATTAAGATAGGTATTATACCTGTTCCAGTGCCTAAATCAACTACTTTTGCATTATTTTTTACTTTTGCAAAGTTAGCTAATAATACTGCATCTATTCCAAAACAAAATCCTGTTTTATCTTGTATTAATTTTAATCCTTTTAGTTGTAAATCATCAATTCTTTCAGTTTCCTTTAAAGTTACCTGCATAAAATCTCCTTTAGTCTTCTAATTTTCTAAGTTCTTTTAATGTCTCTGAATCTATGCCATCGTGATTGCATTTTCCACCACCACAGCATCCATTTTCACATTTTTTAGGTACATGAAGAACTTTAACTTCTTCACGTAAACAAGTTTTTATTGTTTTATCGTTAAATTCTATTTTCATTTGTTCAAGTAATGGATTTATTTCTATTACTTTACCTTTTTGATTGTCTACTTTTACTATACTTCCTACAACAGGCATTTTTTCTATTGCTTCTACATAAACATCATGTTCATATTTTAAACAGCAGAATAAACGACCACATATACCTGATATTTTTGTAGGATTTAGAGATAAACTTTGGTCTTTTGCCATTTTTATTGACACAGGTTGGAAATCTCCAAGCCAAGAAGAACAGCATAATTTTCTTCCGCAAGTTCCAAGACCACCTATTGATTTAGCTTCATCCCTTACACCAATTTGTCTAAGTTCTATTCTTGTTTTGAATATTGATGCTAAATCTTTTACTAGTTCCCTAAAATCTATTCTTCCCTCTGCAGTGAAATAGAATATTAGTTTATTTCTGTCAAATGTATATTCACAATCGATTAAAAACATAGTTAATCCATGTTCTTTTATTTTTTGTTGGCAAATTTCAAAAGTTTCTTTTGCCTTTTCTTTATTTTCTGCATAGATAGCTTTATCTTCTTCTGTTGCAATTCTTATTATAGGTTTTAATGGAGAAATTAGTTTTTCCTCTTCTATTTCTTTAGGTCCAACAACTATTCTACCAAATTCAAGTCCCCTAGCAGTTTCTACAACAACATCTATATCTTTTTCTATTTCGAAATCTACTGGATCAAAATAATATATTTTACCAGCATTTTTAAATCTAACCCCAACTATTTTTATCATTTAATCACCTCATATATATTTAAAGTCATAACTTGTATGCTAATATTGAAATTACAATTACTTCTCAACTTATTTTTTGTCTCTTCTATTATATCAATAATCTTTGATAATTGAGAATAAGTTGTTTTATTGCTCATGTTTTTTACAAATATTAGCCTATCTAAATTTATAATCATACTATTATCTACATTCTCTTTTACCATCATAATATCTCTAAAGTAATTAATCAGCAAATCTAAAACATTTGTTATTTGATCTTTATATTTTTCTATACTAGATTGTATGTCCATTATCTCAATTAAGTTTCCATTTAAAAATGTTTCAACGTATTTTTGTACTTCTTCTCTCATAAGATGAAACTCTTCTGATTCAGAAAGTTCTATTGCCTTTTTCATACTTCCCCTAGAGAAATTTGCAAGTAGTGATGCTCTTTTTGAATCTATTCCATTCATAGTTAAATAACTTGCTACTTCTTGCATTGGTATTGGTGTAAATTTAATAATTTCACATCTTGATTTTATTGTATCTAATAACGATTCCTTATTATCAGTTATAAGGATTATTATAGCATATTTTGGTGGTTCCTCTAATGTTTTAAGCAATGCATTTTGTGCCTCTACTGTCATTTTCTGAGCTTCATCAATTACATATATTTTGTATGATTTGTAAGGCTTTACTAATATGTCTGATTGCAATTTTCTTATTTGAGCTATTTTGATACTATTGCCATCTGGTTTTATTTCTATATAGTCTGGACTATTGAATAAATTCTCCATTTCCAATAAAATTGCAGCTAATTCTCTAGCCATTGTATTTTTCCCTATACCATTTGGGCCTTCAAACATATATGCATGGCTTACCATATTTGATTTTATACTATTTGTTAAATATTTTTTTGCAAAATTTTGCCCTTTTATTTTTTCAAAATACATATATCTTCCTCCATTTTTATAGAATTTATATCTATCCATAACTTCGGAATATAAATCTATTTGTTTAGTATTTTTTCTTCTATGATAGAATATATCTCATTATGTATATCGTCTATAGTTCTCATTTTGTTATTTTCTACACAGTTGATTTTTTTCCAATCATATTTTTGAGCTATATAAAGCGAATTTTCATATGATTTTTTTAAGTATTCAAAGTCACTTTCATGTATATCCTTTTGACTTTCTCCTGTTATCTTGTTATTTCTATCTTTCATAAGTGATTTACTTACTTCAGCAGGAACATCTAAGAATATTACACAATCTGGCTCTGGTATTTTATATAAATTAAATTCTAAATCACTTAACCAGTCTAAGTATTTATCTCTTTCTGATTCATCTAATTTAGATGCTTGGTGAACCATGTTTGAAGTTGTATATCTGTCACATATTATTATTCCACCATCGTTGTAGAATTCTTCCCATTCAGTTTTAAATGATGCATATCTATCTACTGCATAGAATGTTGAACAAACATATGGATCTACGTCTGTAGCACTTTTACCGAAGTCTCCTCTTAGATACATTTTTACTAATGCTGATGATTCCGAATCATAATTTGGGAATTCTACTTTCTTAATTTTATAATTTTCTGCTTCTAATCTATCATATAACTTTTTAGTCTGTGTAGCTTTACCACTTCCGTCAGACCCTTCTATAATTATCAACTTACCTTTCATTTATAATGCCTCCATAATAAACTTTTTTATATTAAATGTCGTTGTCTATCTCTCAATTATTTCAATTATCTCCAATGAGCTATCTTTTAATCCACTTACGTGCATTCCATATTTTTTGCACTCAAGTATATAATCTACTACTTCTTGTGTTATGATTTCACCTGGTGATGTCAAACTTATACCTGGTGGATATGGAATTATATACTCTCCAGAAATTTGTCCTATACTTTCTTTTAATAAAACTTCTTTTTTATTGCTGTAAAAAGCTTGTCTAGGCGAAATTATTTTTTCTGGTATTAAATTTGGATAATTTAGTTTCATTAGCTTAATAACATTATCATCTGATTTATCCAAATTATTATCAATATCTAAATTCTTAGATATTGATTTTATAGCATCTAAGAATTTATCAAAATCTTCTTTTTCATTTCCTATAGTGCATATTAATAAAACTCCATAATAATTTGAAAGCTCAACTTGGATATTATACTTATATCTAAGCATTTCTTCTAAGTCATATCCATTTATGCCCAAATCTTTAAGTGATACAAATAATTTTGTAGAGTCATGTCCTTTTAAAACTTTTATCCCTTTAATTTGTGATAACTCTTTTTCAAAATTATCTATATTAGTTAATAAGTCTTTCATCAATTCTTGTCCAAATCTATCATAAATATCAATTGCAATTTCTAAAGATGACATCATAACATATGATGGACTTGATGATTGAACTATTTTTAAAAATCTTTCTAAATTCTTTTTATCTACCAAATTTCCTTGAACATGCATGATAGATGATTGAGTAAATGATGGTAATGTCTTATGAACACTTTGTATTACTATATCTGCACCTTGCTCAAGTGCTGATTTTGGTAAAGCTTCACTTAATCCTAAATGTGCCCCATGTGCCTCATCTACAATTACAACCATATCTTTTTTATGTGCATATGTACAAATTTTTTCTAAGTCAAATACCATCCCATAATAGCTAGGATAAGTAAGCATAAGCACTTTTACATCACTATTATTATCTATCGCATCTATAACATCTTTCTCATTAACACCGTTTATAGTGTAAGTATCTTCACATATACTTCCTTTTATATATACTGGATTTACATCACCTAATATAAAAGCATTTATAGCTGATTGATGACAATCCCTATTTATAAGTGTTTTGTCTCCTGGGACACAAGTCGATAATATTGCAGCTTGTATTCCACATGTACTACCATTTACTAGATAGTAAGTTTTTTCACTCTTAAAAATTTGTTTGGCTCTTTCTTGAGAGTCTTTGATAATTCCTTCTGGTGAATGTAAATTATCAGTTTCTATAATTTCAGTTGTATCCATTTTATATAGATTTTTTACTAAATTTTCATATCCTAACTTATCATATATTTTACCTTTTTTATGACCAGGCATATGAAAAGATACTAAACCATCATTAACTATGTTTTGTAACTTATTATTTATATAATTTTTTTCGTACTTTACTGCTTTTGTCATATATATTTAAATATTATCCTTTCTTGAATAATCTCAAGCACTTATATTAATTTTTTCTAGTCTTATTATAATATAAGATAGATATTATTAATATAAATAATTGAAATATAGGATATTATCATATTTTTAATTTATTGTAAAATAAAAAATACGATATTGTATCTTTAAAAATTTTGCCATTAAAACAATCTATCATTTCCTTAGAACAAAAAAAGTCGCCAATATAAATATTAACGACTTACTTAATCTCATTTTTTATTTTAAGTTGAATATCTAGTCATAAAAATTATCTAATCTTCTATATAGCCATTAAATATCTTATTTAATAACATAGAATTTATATAAGCTACAACTCCAAAACTTATACAAGTATCTAAAAATACTATTTGTCCCCAATATTTCCCGAATAAAACAAATGCACCTAAAGGCATTAAAGTTAAAACTAACATTATTAATGTATATGGAAGATGTTTTATTGACATTAAAACCGCATTCATTAAAGTATTTTTTATACTATTTTCAAATCTAGCTACAAGCGGAAATACATATACTACAATAAATCCTATTACAATACTTATTAAAGTAAATATAAATTTAAAAGCAGTACTTAATATATCATTTGACATTAAACTACACATATAAAAATCAAGTCCTATAAAAGATGCCACTAATAATAAAATTAACCAGATAATTGTACTTTCTTTGAAGTTTTGCTTAAACTGTTTAAAAAATTCTTTAACGGCGTAAACATCTTCATCTCTTGTCGATTTCATAGAAACACAATAAAGTGCAGTCGTCGATGCACCTATCGTTACAATAGGTATTGAACAAATAACAAATAAAAAATTTAAAATTATTGTATCAGATACTTTTGATATCCCCGCAAAAAAGTTATTATCATAATCAAATATTTTCCCCATAAAACACTACTCCTTAAAATATAAATAAAACTGCTATAGATATTATAGCAGTTTTATTTAACTTATTTTTATTAGTTTGTTATTACTATACCTGTTTCTTTATCAAATATATGAACTTTTTCCATATCCATTATAAACTTAACTTTATCTCCCATTCTAGCAGTTGTATCAGCATTTACCCTTGCAGTCATAGGGAAGTTTTCTAAATCAAAGTATAAATAAACTTCTGAACCAAGTAATTCATATACATTTATTTTTACGTTTAATTCAGCTCCTTTTTTTACTTCTACTAATTCTTTAGGATCATATATATTTTCTGGTCTAATACCCATTGTAACAGTTTTATTTAGATATCCTTGTTCAACTACTTCTTTTGCTTTATCTTCTGGTAAAACAAATTTATTTTCTTTCATTTTTAATACAACTTTTCCATCTTCTTTTGCTACTGCTACATCTATAAAGTTCATTTGTGGAGAACCTATAAATCCTGCAACAAATAAGTTTTGTGGATAATTATATAAATTTTGTGGAGTATCGACTTGTTGTATTATTCCATCTTTCATAACTACAATTTTAGTTCCTAAAGTCATAGCTTCAGTTTGGTCATGTGTTACATATATCATTGTTGCCCCTAATCTTTCATGTAACTTAGCTATTTCAGTACGCATTTGAACTCTTAATTTTGCATCTAAGTTTGATAAAGGTTCATCCATTAAGAATACTTTTGGCTCACGAACTATTGCTCTACCCATAGCCACACGCTGTCTCTGACCACCTGATAAAGCTTTTGGTTTACGGTCTAATAATTTTTCTAAGTCTAATATTTTTGCTGCATTTCTAACTTTTTTATCTATTTCTTCTTGAGGAACTTTTTTAAGTTTTAATCCAAATGCCATATTATCATAAACTGTTAAGTGTGGATATAGTGCATAACTTTGGAATACCATCGCAATGTCTCTATCTTTAGCTTCAACATCATTTACAACTCTTCCATCTATTTTTAAATCTCCCCTACTTATATCTTCAAGCCCGGCTATCATTCTAAGCGTTGTTGATTTACCACAGCCTGATGGACCTACAAATATAATGAAATCTTTGTCATCTATTTCTAAATTAAAATCTTTTACTGCTTCAAAACCATTTGGGTATATCTTGCATATATTTTCTAATGATAAGCTTGCCATATTCCTAATTCCCTCCAATTTATTTATCCAATTAATTATTATTTATTTAATCTAACAACTGATTGTCTAACAACTAACTCTCCATCAAATATTTTATGTCTATTATCAGCATTATTTTCTATTAGATCAAATAAAATTTTACTTGTTTCCTTTGCCATATCTTCTACCGGTTGCCTTATAGTACTTATTGATGGATTGTAATAATAAGCTATATCCAGTCCATCAAATCCCATAACTGAGTAATCCTCTGGTATCTTTTTACCTGATTCTAATATTGCTTTACTTGCACCTATTGCCATACTATCCGAAATTGCATAAACTGCTGTAAATTCTTCATCTGATTCTAGAAGTTCTTTCATAAGTTTATATCCATTTTCCATAGTAAAAGCAGTTTCTTCTTGAAAAGTATATCTTATTAGATTTTCATTTATGGGTATCTGTCTTTTTTCTAAGGCTTTTTTATAACCCTGTACCCTCAATCCACTGATACTTTCATCCCATGGTTGAGCTGCCAGCATTACAATTTTTTCATGTCCATACTCACACAAACAATCTACAGCTTTTTTACTTTCCTTCACATCATCTACTGATACAGACGAATATATTTTTTTATCTACACCTTCAAACATTGATATTGTACTTAATACAAAAGGTGCATTTATCTGTTTTAGTCGTTTCTCATCATGTGAAAACCATCCCCCTAAAAAGATAATTCCTTTTAATTTTCTTTCTTTTATTAATTGTAAAGCAACTTCAATCTCATCTTGATTTGAATCTACTCTATGTAATAAAAAAGTATATTTTCGATGTTGTATTTCTTCTTCAAATACTTTTATCATCTTTTGAAAAAATGGGTTATCTATACCTTTTATTAAAACTGCTATTGTTTCTGTTTGTGTACATTTCAAACTTCTAGCTGTGCTATTCGGCACAAAATTATTTTCTTTTATAACCTGTAGAATCTTTTCCCTTGTTTTATCACTTATGTCTGGATGATTATTAATAGCTCTTGAGACAGTACTAACGCCGACACCACATTTTTTAGCTATATCTTTTATTGTGATTGTCTTCATATCCCTATTTCCTTTCATACGTTTTCTCTCTATTTCTAATCAATCATACGAGCTATTTAATTTATATTCTTCCATATATCTTAGTTAATTTTTTTATTTTTTCTATTAATTCTTCAGAAAAACAATCTGGTTTCATTCTCCATTTCCAATTGTCACCTAGTGTAGATGGTATATTTATTCTAGCTGATTCATCCAATCCTAAAAAATCTTGAACTGGAATTATACATGTATCAGCAACACTCCCCATCGCCAAACAGATAAGATCCCAATTTCTATATTTTTCTTCTGAGTCTCTACTATTGATATAATCTATACACATTTGTTTATCTAAGGTATCTAATTCTTTATACCATCCTATAATCGTGTCATTGTCATGTGTACCAGTATAAACAACACAATTTTTATTATAGTTATGAGGTAAATAATCACTTTCCTCTCTTGAATCAAATGCAAATTGAAGAACCTTCATTCCAGGATAACCTGTATCTTTAAGTAGTTTTATAACTGAATCTGTTAAAAATCCTAAATCTTCAGCTATTATTTTAACTTCCCCTAATTCTTGCTTTAATTGTTTAAATAGCTCTATCCCTGGTCCTTTCTCCCAAGTACCATTTACAGCTGTTTTACTTTTATAAGGTATTGAAAAATATTCATCAAACCCTCTAAAATGATCGATTCGAACAATATCATATAAATTATAACAATATTTTATTCTTTTTATCCACCATTTATAGTGAGTATATTTATGATATTCCCAATCATATAATGGATTTCCCCATAATTGTCCATCTTCAGAGAAAGAATCTGGTGGACACCCTGCCACTGCTATAGGATTTAGATTCTTATCAAATTGGAACAATTCAGGATTTGCCCATGTGTCTGCACTATCTAGTGCTACATATATAGGTATATCTCCAACTATTGATATTCCTTTTTTGTTAGCATATTCTTTTAATTTATGCCATTGATCTGAAAATAAATATTGAATATATTTATAAAATGTAATTTCTTCTTCTAATTTTTTACTATATTTTAATAATGTTTTTTTATCTCTTAATTTTAATTTATCGTCCCATTCTAACCAAGATATTCCCCCTAAGGAATCTTTGATTGCCATATATAAAGCATAATCATCTAACCACCATTTATTATATTTACAGTAAGCTTGAAATTTTTTATTATGTTCTATTTTGCTTCTTTTATAAGCTTTTTTTAGTATTTTAAACCTTGATAAATAGATTTTTTCATAATCAATATATTCGTCGTTTTTTCCCCAGTCGTAACTATCACATTCTTCTTGTGTTAATAGTTTTTCTTCGATTAGTTTGTCCAAATCTATAAAGTATGGATTACCTGCAAATGTAGAAAATGATTGGTATGGAGAATCCCCATATCCTGTTGGTCCAAGCGGTAGTATCTGCCATATTTTTTGATTAGCTTTTTCTAATATATCTACAAATTCATATGCTTCTTTTGAAAAACTTCCTATTCCATATTTTGAAGGTAAACTAGATATAGGTAGTAAAAATCCGTTTCTCCTCATGATGATCCCCCTTTTGTATTTCCTATCCTTTAACGGCTCCTGCAACAACACCTTCTATAATATGTTTTTGACAAGCTAAGTAGAATATTATTATTGGGATAATAGCTAACACTAACATAGCCATCATAGCTCCCATATCTCTATTACCATTTGATCCTACTAACATTTGAATTACAACTGGTATAGTTTTATATTTTGTTGATAAACCTATAACTAAATATGGTAATAGATAGTCATTCCATATCCACATTGCATTTAATATTGCTACTGTTATTGCTGTAGGTTTTAATATTGGTAATACTATATGGAAGTAAGTTTGTAGAGGATTACACCCATCTATCATAGCTGCTTCTTCTATTTCTAGTGGTATTGATTTTATAAATCCACTAAACATAAATATTGATAAACCGCATCCAAAACCTAAATATAAAACTATCATTCCAACAGGGTTAGCAAGATGTAATATATCTGCTAATTTAACCATTGGGAACATGACCATTTGGAATGGTACTATCATTGAAAATACAAATAAATAATATAGTACACTTGTAAATTTAGATTTTACTCTTGTTATATAATATGCTGTCATAGATGTGAAGAATAATATAACAACTACTGAACCAATTGTTATAAAAAATGACCATCCTATTGCACTTAAAAATCCTGTTTGTTCTAAACCATTAACATAGTTACTAAGTCCAACAAAAGTTTCTGATGTTGGTAGAGCAAATGGATTATCACTAATAAAGAATTTACCTTTAAATGAGTTTATTAGTATAAATAAAATCGGTGCTAAGAATACAACAACTAATGCACAAAGTATAAGGAATATTACTGTATTCCCAATATTTCTTTTTGGTTTTACACTAACTTCATTAGTGCCTTTTTTAGATACTGCTACATCCATTATTGTTCTACCTCCTTATTTCTAGTGTAATATAATTGAGCAAGTGCTATACAAGCTACTATAATAAAGAACATTACTGCTTTTGCTTGTCCTACACCTTCAAATCCTATTCTGCCGTAGAATGAGTTAACTATGTTTAATGCTAACATTTCTGTTTTATGCATTGGTGCCCCATTTGTTAATGCTAAGTTTTGGTCGAATAGTTTAAAACTATTTGATAATGTCAGGAATAAACATATTGTTATTGATGGCATTACCATTGGTATAGTAACATTTTTTAATGTTTGCCATTTGTTTGCACCATCTATTTTTGCTGCTTCGATTAATTCTGTTGGTACGTTTTGAAGTCCTGCTATATATATTATCATCATATAACCTATCATTTGCCAGTTCATAAGTAGGATCAATCCTATAAATCCATATTTTGCATCAGCAACTAATGTTGTAGCATATCTTGATAAAAATGCATTTATCATTGTTTGCCATGTATAACCTAAAACTATACCACCAATTAAGTTTGGCATGAAAAATACTGTACGGAAAAAGTTAGTTCCTTTTATCTTTTTAGTTAAAAAATATGCTAATACAAAAGCTATTACATTAACTGATATTATTGAAATTATTGTAAATAATCCTGTGAATCCAAATGAATATAAGAAATTTTGTCCTGCTGAAAATGCAGTTTTATAATTTTGAAGACCTGTGAAAATTGCATCTGTTATTGTTGTGAATTTACAAAATGATAGATATATACCTATTACAAAAGGTAATATAAACGCAATCGCAAATGCTATAAGAGTTGGTACTATAAATACAGGCCAGTATTTTTTCAATGTTTTTTGCATGATACCCCTCCTGATATTTTATTTTATTAAATTAATTAGCCATAAATAAAGTATCTATATTATTACTCAATTTAGAATGTAATCTTATTTTCATTCTTAACGTCATTGATACTGTTATTTATGGCTGATTTTATGCTAAATTGACTAGATTAATTTTATATATTAATTATTTTGTTAGAGCTTTTTCGCTTGCCCATTCATCAACAACTTTTTTCTTAACATCATTCCATTTCATATTTCCATTACAATATTGAAGTAATGCATCACCGAAATCATCTTTAAATTGTTGACTTGGGAAAGTAGTGAAGTTCCAGTCTACATTGTAGTATTTATCATCTTTCATGTATCTTATAACTTCTTTAGCTAATGGATCTTGTGTAACTTCATCATCTGAGAAAGTATCAAATGGAGTTATGAATCCTAAGTCATTAGTAACATAATCTTTACCTTTATCAGAAGTGAATAACCAGTTTATAAAATCTTGTGTAGCTTTTTGGTCAGCTTCTGAAGCATTTTTATTTATGCAGAAGTAGTTTTCAGTACCTATGCAAAGACCTTGTTTTTCTTCACCTTTAACACCTGTATATATAGGCATGAATTTAACATCATCTTCTTTAACTGTATTTCCATCAACATCTGCTATTTGACTCCATCCCCAGTTACCATTTTGAACCATAGCGCATTGTCCTAAAGCGAATTCAGACATTGAATCTGTAACAGTTTTGCTTCCTAATAATGTAGGTTCACAAGTTGAATTGTTTATGTATAAATCAAATATGTTTTTAAAGTTATCTGAGTATTTAAAGCTTATTTCATCTTCATCTTTTACTTTATTATCTTTGTATTCATAATATATAGGAAGATTTGCTAAGTGAGTTTGCCATCTCCAATCTTCTCCTGGAGTTAATGATGTAGAAGCAAATACCCCTTTTATTCCTAATTCATCTTTTTTAGATTGCATATCTTCTGCAACTTCTTTTAATTTATCAAAGTTATTTATTTCATCCATAGATTTTACTTTTGCACCATCTAATGCAAAGTATTTATCCATTATTGATTGGTTATATATTATTCCGTATCCTTCTTCAACATAAGGTATACCATATACTTTACCATCGTCGCCTTTTATAGCTAAGTCTTCATTTAATAAATGTTTGTTTAATTCTGTATCAGTTAAATCTGCACAATAATCTTTCCAAGATTCATACCCTACTGGTCCATTTATTTGGAATAATGTTGGTGCATCTTTTTTAGCTATTTCTGATTTTAGAGTTTGTTCATATTTACCACTAGCAGCAGTAACAACTTTAACTTCTACCCCTGTTTCTTCTTTATATTTTTTAGCTATTTCTTTCCATTGTTTTTCTTGTTCTGGTTTAAAACTTAGATAATAAACACTACCTTTGTCAGATGACCCTGAACCACTAGAATCATTAGAACTACTGCAGCCAGTAAGCATCGCTACTGATAATACACTTGCTAAAGCAATTGATAAAAACTTTTTAACTTTCATATCTTCTCCCCCTGATTTGAAAAATGTGAATTAGTAACGTTACCGAAAACGTTTCCAATTTGTCGGATAACGTTTTTCTAATTACTAAAATAGTAGCACCGAATCTTTCAAAACGCAACATGATTTTTGGTATTTTTTGCAAATTAGTCATTTCTTTAAATAAAAATTCTCTATATTTGTCTAAATTAAATTTTGTCCAAAACATTAATATAGAGAATTTTTATCACTTCAAACTAGTTTAATTTCCAAATATCATCATTGTAATCTTGTATAGTTCTATCTGAAGAAAAATAACCGGCTTTACTTATATTTATTAACGTCTTTTTAGCCCAATTTTCTCTATCTTCATATTGTTTAAATGCAATTTCTTTTGTTTTTATATAATCTTCAAGATCAAGTAATGCCATAAACCAGTCCTTCTTAACAATTTCTTTAAATACTCTTATTAAGTTTTCAGCATTACCTATACTCATTAGTTCTGTACCTATTATAAAATCTACTGCTTCTTTTATTTTAGGATTTCTTGCATATATATCTATAGATTCATAATCTTCATTTTCATAATGTTCTATTACAGTTTCACTATCTTTACCGAATATGAATATATTATCATCACCAACTAATTCATGTATTTCCACATTAGCACCATCTTCTGTTCCTAATGTTAGTGCTCCATTTAACATGAATTTCATATTTCCTGTTCCACTTGCTTCCTTAGATGCTAATGATATTTGTTCAGATATATCACAAGCAGGTATTAGTTTCTCAGCATATGTAACATTATAATTTTCAACCATAACAACTTTTAAATATTTATTTACTTGTTCATCATTATTTATAAGTTGTTGTAAACATAAGATTAAATGTATTATATCTTTTGCCATAGTATATGCTGGCGCTGCTTTAGCTCCAAATATAACTGTAATAGGAGTTGATGGTATGTTTCCTTTTTTAATATCTAAATATTTATAAATTACATATAATGCATTCATTTGTTGTCTTTTGTATTCATGTAATCTTTTTATTTGTATATCAAATATAGAGTTTTCATCAATATCTATATTTTGATGTTGTTTTATATAATCTTTTAGTACTAATTTATTATCAAATTTTATCTTTAATAATTTTTCAAGTACGTTTTTATCATCTATATATTGACCTAATTTTTCTAATTCAGTTGCGTCCTTTTTAAATCCATCACCTATTAATTCTTCTATAAAATTAGTTAATTCGTGATTACAATGCATTAACCATCTTCTAAAAGTTATTCCATTAGTTTTATTATTAAATTTTTCTGGATATATTTTATAGAAATTATTTAATTCATTTTTTTCTAATATTTCTGTATGAAGTGATGCAACCCCATTAACACTAAAACAATAGTGTATATCTATATGAGCCATATGTACTCTATCATCGTCATCAATTATATATAGACTTTCATCTTCATATTTTTCTCTAACTCTTTTATCTAATTCTTTTATTATATCTATTAAGTTTGGTACAGCTTTCTCTAAATAACTCATTGGCCATTTTTCTAATGCTTCTGCTAATATTGTATGATTTGTATATGCACAAGTTTTAGATACTATATCAATAGCCTCATCCATAGATAATCCTCTTTCAGTTAAAAGTCTTATCAGTTCTGGGATAACCATTGTTGGGTGAGTATCATTTATTTGTATTACTGCATAATCATATAGATCATGTAAATTACTTCCCTTTGCCTCACATTCATCCAATATTAATCTTGCAGCATTACTAACCATAAAATATTGTTGATATATACGAAGAAGTCTTCCATATTCATCACTATCATCTGGATATAAGAATAAAGTTAAATTTTTAGCTATATCCTCTTTATTAAAGTTTATACTTTCATCATTTACTATACTCTCATCAATAGTTTCTACATCAAATAAATGAAGTTTGTTAACTCTATTATTATAACCAATAACATTTATGTCATATAATCTAGATTTTAATTTAAATTCTCCACATTCTATTTCATAAGTTGTATCAGTTTTATTTAGCCAACTATTTTGTTCTATCCATTCATTTTTTTGTTCTAATTGTAGTTTATCTTTGAATACTTGTTTAAATAACCCAAAATGATAATTTAAACCTACACCATCACCATCAAGACCTAAAGTAGCAATTGAATCTAAAAAGCATGCTGCCAATCTACCTAATCCGCCATTTCCCAGCGAAGGTTCTGGCTCTACTTCTTCTATATCAGATAGTTTTTTACCATTTGCTGATAATATAGAATTTACTTCATCATAAATACCTAAATTAATTAGGTTATTAGATAATAATTTTCCAATTAGGAATTCTGCTGAAATGTAATAAAGTTTCTTTTTCCCCTTATTGTTGTGTTTTTGATTTGCTAAATCATCTACTAAATTTAATAAAGCATAATAAATTTCTTCATTTGTGCAATTACTAATTTCTTTACCACACTTATCTTTTAATAAACTAGATACATCCATTAATCTTTTCCCCCTTATTAAGTCTCCTTTTTGCGAAAACGTTTTCGGTAACGTTACCAGTTTTTCATATAAATCCTCTTTTAAGGTAATTATAATTTATAGTCGTTTTATTTACAACCAATTTTTTATATTTAATATAGATTTATTTTTTATTTTGATGCTATTTATATATATTTTTTAATTATTAATCCAAGTATTATCAACAGTTTCAAGTTAAAAATACTATATATTAAAATATCCCCAAAGTTTTCATATGATTATATAATTTAACTAAAATAGTAAACTTAATCACATGATACTTTTGGGGATAAAATAAAAAAAAGATTACGTGGCTACGTCTTACTCTCCCAGGCGGTTGCCCACCAAGTACCATCAGCGCTCAAGAGCTTAACTTCTGTGTTCGGAATGGGAACAGGTGTA
>JABLTO010204843.1_pt1 | contig 15646 bp, 15 predicted proteins | sample 7160091 | NCBI WGS metagenome assembly JABLTO01 (sample SAMN14651225, study PRJNA627086) | human gut metagenome | isolation source: feces | host: Homo sapiens
AATTTAAGCAAAAACTATATTGATAGCTTTTGCTATTAATATTTATCAGTTTGAAATGAGAGATATGATGAAAAAATACTTATTACTTTTTATATTTATTATTAGTACAGTGTTTCTTAACAATGTTCATGCAAATACTAATAATGCCACTTTAGTATTACTAAAGGAAGAAAATCTTGAAACTGCAGGAACTATTATCACTGCTAAAATACCTCAGATTATCAATGTAAAAGATGAAAAAGTTAAAAATGATATTAATACTTTAATTAATCAAACTATTGATAATTTTTTAAACGAATCAAAAAAGAATGATGAAAATCCTGATTCAAAACATAAAGTAATTGTTGATATTACTTATCAAAATTACTACAGTGATGATAAAATAATATCTTTTTCTATTGATTTTACACAAAGTATGGCTGATAGTTACTTACAAAAGAAATTTTTTACTATCGATCTTATAACTGGTGAAATATATCAAATAGAACATTTTTTAGGTGAAAATTATCAAAATATTATTTTAAACGCTGTTAAACAACAAGTTGCTGCAAACAAAGAAAAATATCCTAATCTAGCATATTTTGACGAAGCTATAAACAATTTAAAAATTACATCTGACCAAGCTTTCTATATCAATAAGAATAATCAGATCGTTGTTGTCTTCAATCAATATGAAATAGCACCTGGATATGTGTCACTTCCTGAATTTATAATCAAATAACTGATAAATATAAATCCTCCCTAAGAAGGAGGATTTATTATAAATATTATCATTCCAATACATTATTATAATACTTAAACAGTGTTATCTTTCATCCATTGGTATAAATTCTTTTTCTTCCATAATACTCTTATATGCGGGACGAATAATCTTATCAACATTGATCAACTCTTCAATTCGATGCGCTGACCAACCTACGATTCTTGCAATCGCAAAAATCGGTGTATAAAGTTCAACTGGAATACCTAACATACTATAAACAAAACCACTATAAAAATCCACATTAGCACTTACCCCTTTATAAATATGCCGTTTTTTAGCAATTACTTCAGGAGCTAATTTCTCAATCATCGTATATAATGCATAATCATCTTCTAAATGCTTTTCCTTAGCCAGCTGGTTTACAAAACTTTTAAAAACCTGAGCACGTGGATCAGACAGTGAATAAACAGCATGTCCCATACCATAAATCAACCCTTGATGATCAAATACTTCTTTATCTAATATTTTTCCTAAATATTCTTTTACTTCGTTTTCATCTTTCAAATCATGGACATTTTCTTTAATATTTTTTATCATTTCCATGACTTTAATATTAGCACCTCCATGTTTAGGTCCTTTTAAAGAGGATAGCGCAGCTGCAAAAACAGAATAACTGTCACTGCCTGCCGAAGTTACGACTCTTGTTGTAAATGTTGAGTTATTTCCACCACCGTGTTCCATATGGAGAACTAAGGCAACATCTAAAACCTGGGCTTCTAATTGGGTATATTTTTTATCTGGTCGTAGCATCATCAAAATGTTTTCTGCTGTTGATAAATTTTCACTAGGATGATGAATATACATACTATCTCCTAATTCATAATGATTATATGCATGATAACCATAAACTGCTAATCGTGGTAAAATAGCAATCATATTAATACATTGTCTTAAAACATTACTTAACGACTGATCAGAAACATATTCATCATAAGCAGCTAATGTTAATACACTTTTTGTCATAGAATTCATAATATCTTGACTTGGAGCCTTCATAATAACATCTCTTGTAAAATTAGTTGGTAATTCATTAGACAATGACAATATTTCTTTAAACTCCTTCAATTCTTTTTGATTAGGTAATAATCCAAACAATAATAAATATGCAACTTCTTCAAAACCAAATCTTTGAAAAGAAAAATCTTTAACCAAATCTATTACATCATACCCACGATACCACAATCGTCCATCAATAGGTACTTTTTGACCTTCAACCATCTTAAAAGATTCTATTTTAGAAATATTAGTTAATCCTGTTAAAACACCATTTCCATTTTGATCTCTTAAACCTCTTTTTACTCCGTGATCTATAAACAGTTGAAAATCAATATTATCAGTTTCTAAAACCATCTCATTATATTTATTTAAATGCTTCAAATATTCTTCTTTGTTCATAAAACTCCTCCCTTCATACAAATATTGAATATATAATAATAAATATATCATACTTTTTTGAATTTAAAATGAATAATAGCACATCTAAAAATATCATATATCTATTATAAAAATAATCAAAAAACAAAAAATCCTTCCCAATGGAAGGATTTATTTTAACAGCTTTCTTTTCTGTTTACAAACACATAACCTGCTGCTATTAACATGATAGAACCATAAACACCTATTAAAGATGTATCCCCAGTTTGTGGTGCACTAGGCTGTGTAGGATCTTCTACTTGTTCAACATCAACATTTTCTTTTACAGAAACTTGTTTTGCAATCCAGTCAAATACTGAAATTCCACATTCATCACATTTAGATACATTATTATCAAAATATGTCCAAGACCAGTGACCATCATATTGATAAGGATTTCCATCTTCATCAAAATATAAACCAGTTGTATCAACGACATGTTCAGTTACAGAAACATGTAAATTACTTGCATTCATTGCTCTTAAGCGTTCAATAGTTGGAATTTCATGATCTACAGGTGGTACTGTAGTATCATCCAATGAGTAAATAAAGAACATTGGTAAATCTTTAACAGCTTCTAATTGTTCATCTGAAATAACTTTATCTGGAACCGCTTCACAGATTGCCACAATCGCATCATATTCATTTGGATAAGCCATAGCCATTAAGAATGTCATATATCCACCATTTGAACATCCTGCAATAACAACTTTACTAGCTCCAACTTCTTCTTTATAAGCATTAATTAGCTCATGTAATGATTCTTGATAATATGATGTACCGTCAGCTACGATATTTCCATCATTGAAATTGCTCTTTGTACCATCACTATCCATCCAATATGTCGGACATTGAGGAACTAATACATGAGCTCCTCCAACAGTACTTTGGAATTCTTCACCAGCTAAAGCAGTAACTTTATTCGCTAAAAGTGTTACATATGGATCAGTATTTGTAGTTCCACCTTCACCAATTCCGTGTAACCATACTACTAATGTATCAGATTCTTCTGCAGGTGAATATGATGCATATTTATAACTAATACCATCGCTTGCTTGAAAAGTAGCTTGTTTAAACATATCTGCAGCTGTTGATTTTTTAGTATATTCTTTATCAATATTAAATGATGTTACAACTTTACCATTTGAAGTAAGCGCTTTATCTTGGGCTAATTCAATCGTAAAATAATATGGGTTAGCATAATTATTATACAAATCAGGAATCGTAAATACTAAAGGTGAAGCAACAGTTGGACTAACTGATAAATCTAATGTTACATATTTTGATGATTCATCTACTTCATTTCCACTAGCATCACTTAAATATGCATCTTCAACAATACGTTCTTCATCTTTTTGTGCTAGAGGGATCGCTGTTTCTTGAGTTGTTTCTACAACTTTGAAAGTATCTGTAGAAACTTCATCTATTTCATGATCCAATGAAACAATAATTTGTTTAGTGGCACATCCCCAATCATACCCCTCAACATAAATACTATATGTACCATTGATTTCAACTTCTTCATCAGCGTGAACGATAGAAATTGTTGAAATGAACATAAAAGCACATACAAAACAACTTAAAATTTTCTTTATCATTTTCTTTTCCTCCTTATTTTTCGGTGTTATTTTAACATTTAAAAAGTTTTAATAAATGTTAAATCTTCACCTAATTGAGGTTATTTTCTCATCTTATCTCTATATTTAGCGGGTGTATAATTATATTTTTTTTTGAAAATTTGAGTAAATGATTTTAAATTGGGAAAACCATGTAGATATGAAATTTCAATAATTGAATATTCAGAAAATAATAGATCTTTACGAGCATTTTTTAAACGTACTGAATTGATATATTCTTTAACAGTCATATTTAAACTTGTTTTAAAATACTTTGATAAATATCCTGGAGATATGTGAAAATGATCTGCAATTTGACCAATTGATAAATCTTCATTATAATGCTCATCAATATATTTTGTTATTCTAATAATTCTTTTGTCATGTTCTGATTGAACCATAAAAGGATAGTCTTTGCGTTTACATAAGGTTTGAGCAAAAAGAATGTAAAGAAGATGTAAAATATAACTTTTTATTTCTATATCTTTAAAATTATTTTCATGTTCATAAGCAAGAATTATATGATAAATATCTTTTAAAACCTCATGTTGTGTTTGACGATCTGGTTGCATAAAATAATAATTATCGATCTCACTAAAATTCTGTTTAATAAAATCATAATTTATTTGCAATGCATATCCTTTATATATTTCTGTTTCCTCTGTATGCGCCATACCATGAATTTCTTGCGTATTAACAATATAAAAGGTCCCCTCTTTAACAATAATTTCTCTTGTATCTATATACAGCCTCAATTCCCCTAATATCGGCATTAAAATCTCAATACTATTATGCCAATGTTTTGCAGTCTTAGTAAGATGATCTTCAAAATATAAATCAATTAGTTTGATCGGTAAATCATAATCAAGCTCTATTTTCTCATACTGTATCATATTATCTCCTACTTTATTTTTATATTTCTTATTAAAAATATAACACAAAAATATATGATCAATCCAAACTTTTTTAATATTCAAGAAAAATAATAAGAGCATAGGATGATCTATGCTCTTAAATAAATAATTTTATTGATTTTCATTATTTTTCATATTTTTAAATGCTGTTGACAACATTAATTTAATTCGATTTAACTGATTAACTTCACTTGCCCCTGGATCATAATCAATTGCAACAATATTACTTTCAGGATAAGCCTTACGTAAAGCCTTGATTGCTCCTTTACCAGTAACGTGATTTGGTAAACAAGCAAATGGCTGCATACAAACAATATTTGGAGCTCCTGATTCTATTAATTCAATCATTTCACCAGTCAAAAACCAGCCTTCACCTGTTTGATTTCCAATTGAAACAATCGTACTTGCTTTATCAGCTAAATGTTTGATTGCAGCTGGTGGATCAAAACGTTTAGATTTCTTTAATGCTTTAATCATATCATGACGCAATAGATCCACAAACTTCATGGCAAGATTGCAAAGTCTAACTGCATTTTTAGATGCATGAAAATGCTTATTTTCAAAATCCGTACTATAAAAACAGTATTGGAAGAAATCAATTAGATCTGGCATTACAGCTTCGCCACCTTCACGCTCAATAATTTCAACAATTTCATTATTTGCAGTAGGATGGAATTTAACCAAAATCTCACCAACTAAACCAACTCGTGGTTTTTTTATGTCTAATATTGGTAATTCATCAAATTCTTTAACGATTTGATAAACATTTTTTCTAAAAGTAGAAATATTACCATTTTTTACATTTTCCTGACAACGTGTTACCCAAGATTCATATAATTCATTAGCACTATTAGCAACTGCTTCATATGGTCGAACACGATATAAAATTCTCATAAACAAATCACCATACATTGCCCCAATAATAACTTTTTTAGCTAATGGTAAGGTTATTTTGAAACCTGGATTATTTTCAAGTCCTTGTAAGTTAGCTGAAATTACCGGGGGCTGCATTGGCAATGTATCACTGTGCAAAGCCAGAGTCTAAAAAAGCGATAGGAAGTTTATTATTATCGGCTACCTTGACAAGTATTTTAACTGGAATCACGGAACCGATTGAATTTTCATTTTTATTTGCAGCACCTTTACTTTTTGGAATTCAGGTATTGTTAGCTGGAAGTGCTTATATGATAGCACATATGTTTAATATTGCGATTGGGTTAACTTTTTCAGGAGGATTAATTGATTTTATTACTTTTGGTGTGCTCCAGGGAAACAGTAAAACAAATTGGATGTTAATAATTCCAATTGGAATAGTATATTTTTTAGTATATTATTTTAGTTTTAAATATTTAATTAAGAAATATGATTTAAAAACACCAGGTAGAGATGAAAATAATAAATTATCTATTTTTAAGAAATATAAGATTGGTGATAATAAACCTATAAATAATGTTGAAATTGATAAACAGTCACAACTTATTGTTAGGGGATTAGGAGGAAGAGATAATTTTGCGGAGATAGATTGTTGCATTACAAGATTACGGGCTACGATTGTAGATAGTGAAAAGTTAAACGAAGGTTTGTTGAAACAATCAGGAGCTGCAGCTATAGTTGTACAAGGTAAGGGAATTCAGATAATATATGGTCCTAAAGCTTCATCAATAAAGAGCAAATTAGATGAATATTTATTAAATGTACCAGTTGAATTAGATGATTATCAACAAGAAATAGTGTATAATCAGTCATATATAGAATTGGGCAATGTTGTAGATGGTGAGGTTTTGCCAATAGAAGATTCTTGTGATCAAATTTTTTCACATAAACTTTTAGGTGATGGGGTAATGATCAAACCTTTTCATGGTTTGATTGTATCTCCTTGTGATGGTGTTATAACAATGGTATACCCAACCAAACATGCTATTGGATTGGGATTGGATAATGGATGTGAATTACTTTTACATTTTGGAACAGATACGGTTAAATTAAACGGAGTTGGATTTGAAGTTCTTGTTAAATTAAATCAAAGAGTAAAAAAAGGAGATTTATTGTGGAATGCAGATATAGAATATATAAAGTCAAATTCAACGAGCGAAAATATCTTGTTGGTAATTACAAAAATGGAAGGTAATTATAATATTGAAAAAAAATATGGCGAAATAAAAAGAGGGGTTACTATTTTAAAGATAAGTTATTAATTAAGCGAGGGAAGAGAAATATGTATAAGGTCATAAAGGTATTGAATAATAATACTATTTTAGCTACTAATGGAAGTGAAGAGGCTATTATAATGTATAAAGGTATTGGTTTTGCAAAAAAAGTAAATGAGCATTTTGAAATACCCAGAAATGCAAAGAAGTATCTTATGCAAAAAGGATTTAATGCCAAGAAAAAATCTGATGAAATAATGGAATATATTGATCCGATTTTTCTAGAAGTAGCCTCTGAAATAATAAAGCTTGCAGTTCAAAAATTTGAGAAATTTAATAACGATATTTTATTACCTTTAGCAGATCATATTTATTTTGCAATAAAAAGAATGGAAGAGAATATTATGCCATCAAATCCATTTATTAATGATATAAGACTGCTATTTCCAGATGAATATGAAGTGGCGTTAAAAGGTAAAGAGGTAATTAAAAAGTATACATCTAAAGTAATTAATGATGATGAGGTGGGGTTTATAACATTGCATATTCATTCAGCAATTTCCTCTAATCAAGTAGCTGAATCAATGGAAGCAACACGAGTTATTCATGAGGGAATTGTTAAATTACAAAAAGATTTGAATATTGTAATTGATGTTCAATCAATCTCATATGTACGATTAATGAATCATATTAAGTTTTTGATTTTAAGAGTCAATTCTAATGAAAAACTTCAAATGGATATAAGTGAATTTACTAAAGATAAATTTCCTTTTGCATATGAACAAGCTTGTAATATGTGTGATGCCTTATCTAAAGTACTAAAAAAAGAATTACCAGATACAGAAGTTGGATATCTAGCGTTACATTTAGAAAGAATATTATCAAGTATTTATTAATATTTAGATGATCATAAAATGATTTGATCAAAAAAGTTAGCTTAAATATTGCTAACTTTTTATGTTTTATGATCATTTTATATTATTAAATTAAAAATAATTTTTATTATTAATTTTTTGAAATAAAAATTAATAACGATAGAATCTGAATAATTTATGTGCCAAAAACGTTTATTAATAATGAATAGTTAATGTTTTTATCAATGATAGAAATCAATTCTTGACAGAGTGTAATTATAAATGATATTATTATTACATAAATTGAATACTTTATAGTGTGTAACTGTTAGGCAGGCATTAACTATTTTTTAGAGGAGGTTTTTTTGCGTTTTATAAATAATAAAAATGATAATCTCTTTAGGATAGTTGTGCTTGTTTTTTTACATTACTAAGTATTTAAAAGAAAGGGAGGAAAAATATAATGGTAGGAATTATTCTTGCTAGTCATGGGGACTTTGCTACTGGAATCATGCAATCAGGATCTATGATTTTCGGTGAACAAGCGAATGTCAAAGCTGTAACGCTACAACCAAGCGAAGGACCAAATGACCTTAGAGCAAAAATGGAAAAAGCAATTGCCACTTTTGATAATCAAGATGAAGTATTATTCTTGGTTGATCTATGGGGTGGAACTCCATTTAATCAAGCTAATGGTTTGATTGATGGACATGAAGACAAATGGGCAATCGTAACAGGTTTAAATTTACCAATGTTGATTGAAACATATGCTTCACGCTTATCTATGGAAACTGCTCATGAAATTGCTACACATATTACAAGTGTGGCTAGAGAAGGAGTTAAGACTCGTCCAGAATCATTAGAACCTGAAAAACCAAAAGCAGCACCAGCAGCTAATACACAATCTCAAGGTGCTATTCCAGAAGGAACTGTAATTGGTGATGGAAAAATCAAATATGTTTTGGCACGTGTTGATACTCGTTTATTACATGGACAAGTTGCTACAACTTGGACAAAAATGACACAACCAAATCGTATTATTGTTGTATCAGATTCTGTAGCACGTGATGAATTACGTAAGAAGATGATTGAACAAGCAGCTCCACCAGGAGTTAAGGCTCACGTTGTGCCTGTTGACAAAATGATCAAGGTCGCTAAAGATCCACGTTTTGGTAATACTAAAGCAATGTTATTATTCGAAACTCCACAAGATGCATTACGTGCAATTGAAGGTGGAGTAGACATTAAAGAATTGAATATTGGTTCAATGGCTCACTCAATCGGAAAAGTTGTTGTTAACAAAGCGATTGCAATGGGTAAAGAAGATGTAGAAACTATTGAAAAAATCAAAGCAAAAGGTATTACATTTAATGTACGTAAAGTACCAACAGATTCAAATGAAAATATTGATGCACTTCTTAAAAAAGCAAAAGCTGAATTAGCAAATGCTTAAAATTGAAATAAACAGGAGGGTTTGTAATGAATATTATTACAATAATTTTAATTATTATAGTTGCCCTATTGGCTGGTATGGAAGGGGTAGTAGATGAATTCCAATTCCATCAACCAATAGTTGCGTGTACTTTAATTGGATTAGTAAGTGGGCATTTAACTGAAGGTGTTATGTTAGGTGGATCACTTCAAATGATAGCTCTAGGATGGGCTAACGTTGGTGCCGCTGTTGCACCAGATGCTGCATTAGCTTCTGTAGCATCAGCAATTATCATGGTATTAGGATTACAAGGTGGAAGTACTAATGTACAAACAGCTATTTCTACTGCAATTGCAGTTGCTATTCCACTATCAGTAGCAGGATTATTCTTAACAATGATCTGCCGTACTATTGCAATTCCAATGGTACACTTCATGGATGCAGCTGCTGAAAAAGGAAATATGCATGCAATTGATATGTGGCAAATTTTAGCAATCTTATTACAAGGTATTCGTATCGCAATTCCTGCTGCATTATTATGTGTAGTTCCAGCTGAAACTGTAACTAATGCATTAAACCAAATGCCAGCATGGTTATCTGGTGGTATGACAGTAGGTGGAGGAATGGTTGCCGCTGTAGGTTATGCAATGGTAATCAACATGATGTCTACTAAAGAAACTTGGCCATTCTTTGCTTTAGGTTTCGTATTAGCAGCAATTGGTGAATTAACATTGATCGCTTTAGGTGCAATCGGTGTTGCTTTAGCACTTGTTTACTTAGGATTAAAAGAAAACGGTGGATCTAACGGAGGCGGAACTGGTTCTGGTGATCCATTAGGTGATATTTTAAATGATTATTAAAATCTTGAAGGAGGAAAGAAACAATGGCAGAAAAAATTAAATTAACTAAAAAAGATCGTATGTCAGTTGCTTGGCGTCATCAGTTCCTTCAAGGTTCTTGGAACTATGAACGTATGCAAAATGGTGGTTGGTGTTATTCAATTATCCCAGCTATTAAAAGATTATATCCAAATAAAGATGATCGTATTGCAGCATTAAAAAGACACATGGAATTCTACAATACACATCCTTATGTATCAGCTCCAGTTATGGGGGTTACATTAGCGTTAGAAGAAGAACGTGCTAATGGTATTGATATCAATGACCAAGCTATTCAAGGGGTTAAAGTTGGTATGATGGGACCTCTTGCAGGGGTTGGGGATCCAGTATTCTGGTTCACTCTTCGTCCAATTTTAGGAGCTTTAGGTGCTTCTCTTGCATTAAGCGGAAATGTAGTTGGTCCTTTATTATTCTTCTTTGTATGGAATATTATTCGTGTTGCTTTCTTATGGTATACACAAGAATTCGGATACAAAGTTGGTACTTCAATCGCACAAGATTTATCAGGTGGTTTACTTGGTAAAATTACTGAAGGTGCATCTATTCTTGGTATGTTCATCATCGGTGCGTTAGTACAACGTTGGGTAAGTATTTCATTTACACCAATTGTCTCTACTGTAACTCAATCTGAAGGTGCATATATTGATTGGAGCACTATCAAAGATGGAGCTGAAGGAATTAAATCTGCATTAGAACAATATAGTTCTTTAGGTGCAACTGGTTTAAATGTTGAAAAAGTTACTACTTTACAACAAAACTTAGATCAACTTATTCCTGGATTAGCAGCTTTATTATTAACTTTATTATGCTGCTGGTTATTGAAAAAGAAAGTTTCACCAATCGTTATTATCATAGCTTTATTTATCGTAGGTATTCTTGCTCGTCTTGCTGGAGTAATGTAATATATAAAAAGTTTGATAAAAATAAACTGTAGAGGAGGAAGTCAATGGTACAATCTTTAAATACCAAGGTGGATTTTACAATCAAAGCAACTTCATATTTGGGTCTTGCTAATTATGGTAAGATTATGATAGGAGATAAAGCATTTGAATTCTATAATGAAAAAAATGTTAAAGATTATATCCAAATCCCATGGAAAGAAGTTAACTACGTGATGGCCTCTGTTATGTTTAAAGGAAAATGGATTCCTCGCTTTGCAGTTGTTACGAAGAATAATGGCAATTTTATATTTTCATCTCGTGATAATAAAGCATTGTTACGAGCAGTTAATAAATATATTGCTTCGGAGAAATTAGTTCGTTCATTAAGCTTTTTCCAAGTTATTAAACGTGGAATCAAAGCACTCTTTACTAGAAAAAAACATAAATAGACTCTGGATTCAGAGTCTATTTATTTATAATAAAGCATAATAATATATCTGTCATAAAAATTATGTTATACTATATAAAAATCTCAATAATTAATATATGGGTAAAGCGTATATTTAAGGGTATCATAAATTTAGATTAAAATAATTATTTTATTATAGAAGGAGTGTGTTAGAATGATTGATTTAATAATTATTGGAGCTGGTCCAGCAGGATTAAGTGCTTGTTTATATGCTTCACGAGCTGGTTTGGAAGTGTTGATGTTAGATGCAGGAGCTCCTGGAGGAAAATTGAATGTTAGTGCGGAAATTGAAAATTGGCCTGGTCAAAAAAAGAAAACAGGACCTGAATTAGCTTATGAAATGTATGAACACGCCCTATCTTTTGGGGGAAAACAAGAGTATGGTGAAGTACTTAAAATCGTTGATCATCAAAATTATAAGGAAGTTATTACAAATGATAAAACATATCAATCTAAAGCTGTTTTGATTGCAACAGGAACGAAAGAAAGAAAAATGGGAATACCATTAGAAGAAGAATTGACAGGGCATGGAGTTTCTTATTGTGCTGTTTGTGATGGACCATTTTTTAAAGGAGATGATGTAGCGGTTATTGGGGGCGGTAATTCAGCCTTAGAAGAAGCTATCTATCTAACAAAGTTTGCTAATCGTGTTCATTTAATTGTTCGACGTGATGTTTTTCGGGCAGATAAGATTATTCAAAATCATGTTTTTAACAATGATAGAATTGAAATTCATTTTTTAAAGAAACCACATCATTTAATTGCTAAAGATAATAAAGTTGATAAATTAGTATTAGAAGATAGTAAAACAGGGGAACTTAGCGAATTGGCAGTGAAAGCAGTTTTTCCATTTGTTGGATTAGATCCAGTCACTGAATTTATAAGAGATTTAGGAATTACCGATGATAATGGCTATATTATTACTGATGAAACAATGCAAACTAAAATAACAGGTCTTTATGCAGCTGGAGATGTTAGAAAAAAAATATTGCGGCAGGTTGTTACAGCTACCAATGATGGAGCTATTGCTGGACAGCAAATTGCCAATTATATTGAATCGATAGATTAAATATCCAGATACTGGATATTTTTATTTTGTTTGATAATTTACTCTAGAAAGATATTGCTAATAATCTTATAATAAAAATACGACATATAAATTAAAAATTTAAGTAAATTGTTCTAATGTGTTAAATGTTGGAAAATATTCTTACAAAACTTCTATATACAAATTAAAAGCCTTTCTCGTTATGATAATAATTAAGGGAGGCGGTGCAGGGAGGAATAAAAATGATAAATGGGAGAATGCTGAGAATTATACATTATCTTTACAACGAAAAAGATACAACTTTTAAAGATGTTTCTAAAGTATTAGATATTAAAGAAAGATTAATTCGGTATGATATTGAAAAAATTAATGATTTTTTAGAAATTCAAAAATTACCAGTAATTCAAAAATTACCAAAAGGTCGTTTGTTATTTCCAGATACATTATCATTAAATGATTTTGAACAGGGTGATGAATTTATTTACACTCAAGATAATCGAATATCTTTAATTTTATTATTATTGCTTTTAGATCCACAACAAGTTAAATTAAATAAACTTTCTTCAGAACTCCAAGTTTCTAGATCAACATTAAAAAATGATTTGGATTTACTAGAAACTCAATTATTGAAAAAACATATTAATATTCAATATAACCAATATTTTAAATTAATTGGAAATGAGATTAATATTACTAATTTAACGATTGAAGAATTTGAAAAATATGTAGATTTAGTTGCAGGGAATAAAGTATTAATTAATGCATTTGAAGAGAAAATCCTAGAAATTATTAATAAATCTTTTAATTTTATTAGTTTAAGAGATGTTGTAAAATGGATAGACGAGCTATTAGATAGTATGCAATGTTTATTAACAGATCAACTATATAAATGGTATGTTGCTAATGTTCTAATTTTATTGTTTTACATCATAAATAATAAAACGCATCCTTTAGAAAAAACAAATATAAACCCTGTTGAATTAACGATTTTTGATGCATCAATAAATGAATTAGAAAATATTATACAAAAAAAGTTAACATTAAAAGAACAGAAAATTCTAGTACAACTATTAAACTATACCAATAAATATGGTAAATATGAGCAATCTATGGATATCATCCAGGTAGAAACAATAACTAAACAATTTATTTTACTCATGTCAGAAAAAATTGACTTGCCATTTGAAAAAGACAAAATTCTTTTTGAAGGATTAATGAATCATATGTCTGCTTTGATTAACCGATTAAAACAAGGAATAAAGCTGAATGATAATATCACTTCTATTTTATCAAATAGTGATATCAAAGTATTTGAAATAGTTTTATCAGTAACTAAGGAAATCGAATTACTTGATCAAATTAATAATGATACAGAAATCACTTATCTTGCAATTCATTTTATTGCTAGTATGAAAAGAATAAAAGATAATGAGTATAAACATATTTTATTAGTGTGTGGATTCGGTTATGGAACATCGACGATGTTAAAAGAAACATTAATGAATGAATTTCAAGTAACAATAGTAGATATTATACCTACATATAGAATAAATAGTTATCAAAAATGGAGTGACATTGATTATGTTGTTTCTACTTCTCCAGTTAAATTACCAGTTGATATTGAGTTGATTTGTGTTAATCCTATTTTAACACAACAAGATTTTATTAATATGAGGAATAAAGGAATACCAAGAAAAACAACTCTTGCTCATTATTATTCAATTAATCAACACCTAGACTTTTTAACAGATGATCAACGCTTAAGAGTTCTAGATGTTATTCAAAAAGAGTTAGGAAATCAATTAGAAAAGAAGACCATAAAAAAAATAAATAAACTAAGTGATTTGTTGACATACGAAAATATAAAAATGGTAGATCAGAAAATGAGCTGGCAAGAATCTGTCTACGCTAGTACTGACATTTTATTACAAAAAGATCTTATCAATAAAAACTATGTTGATGAGATATTTGCAGGAATTGAAGATCTTGGTTTCTACTCTGTGACAGATGAAAGTTTTGCTTTATTACACGGGGAAAGTAACGAAGCGATCAAACAAAGCACGATGAGCCTGTTGATAAATAAACAGCCAATAAAATTCAAAAATAAGACAATTAAGTTAGTATTTGTTTTAGCAAGTAAAGACAAAAAAGAACACATACCTGCCATAATAACGTGGGTAAGAATGATTACAAATACAGATGTTATATCCCAATTAACTGAATGTAATGATTTGCTTGAAGCGTATCAAATATTATTGAACTGTGAAAGGAAGGTGATATAAGAGTGAGTTCAATTATTCAAAAAGAATGCATAGTTTTTGATATTGACACATGTGATAAAAATGAAGCGATTTTAACATTAGTAAAAAGATTAAAGGGTCAAAAAAAAATTACAGGGGTATACGATTTTTATCAAGATGTATTAAATCGAGAGAGAATTGCTCCAACAGCTATTGGGTACAAAATTGGTTTACCACATGGAAGAACGAATAATGTAATTGAACCAGCAGTTTGCTTTGGGAGATTAAATAATGAGATTGTTTGGAACGAAAAAACTAAAGAAGTAGCAAATATTGTTATTTTAATTGCAGTTCCTAAAGATAATAATGAGAATTTACATATGCAAATATTATCAAAATTGGCACGTAAACTAATGCATGATGACTTCAGGAATCAATTGACAACCAGTGATAAAGATGAGGTTTACAAATTGTTATGTGAAGGGTTGGAGGTATAATAATGGAAGTCAAAGAAAAAGTTTCAACAATCAAAAAGCATTTATTAACAGGAACATCGCATATGATACCATTTATTGTTGCAGGAGGTGTTTTGTTTTCTTTAGCAGTTATGCTAAATCCTGAAGGAGCAGCGACACCAAGGATAGGATGGTTAGGAGATCTGGCTAAGATTGGAAATGCGGGATTACAATTATTTGTATCAGTATTAGGTGGATACATCGCATATTCAATCGCTGATAGACCAGGATTGGCACCAGGGATGATAGGTGCATATCTTGCTGATCAAATCGGTGCAGGTTTTTTAGGTGGAATAGTAGCTGGATTTATTGCTGGATATGTAGTAAAGGCGTTAAAGAAAATAAAATTGCCTATTTCTTTAAAATCTTTAGGATCAATATTTTTATATCCATTATTTGGGACTTTGATTACCGGCAAGAGTTAGTTATCCTGAAGCATATGGTTTAAGGCATCT
>JABLTO010014524.1_pt1 | contig 15635 bp, 15 predicted proteins | sample 7160091 | NCBI WGS metagenome assembly JABLTO01 (sample SAMN14651225, study PRJNA627086) | human gut metagenome | isolation source: feces | host: Homo sapiens
AGTTCCAGGCTCATGTATAAGAATTGCATTCACAGACAAGGATGCACAGCCACATTCAGAAGCCTACATTAAGGCAGGAAAGAGTGATGCCGCGCATAATGCTATAGTATACGCAGCAAAGATAATGGCTGATTCAATATGCGATGTTCTTGTTAATCCTGAGCTTCTTGCGCAGATAAAGCAGGAGTTTGAGGTGGCAAGAGAAAAAGGCTGATGAGTGGGTTTAGCGATAATATTGAATTGAATTAATAGAGTTGTAATCAGGCGGAGGAGAAATCCAAAGCCTGATTTTTTATAATGAATAAGAATAAAGTAAATAAAAATTGACAAAATTGACATTTTTGCATAATATTATTGATATAAGGAGATGATGTTATGCCTAAAAAATCTATAGTGTTATTACCTGAAACATTGAACATACTAGAACAGATGGGATTGCAAATAAAATATGCAAGATTAAGAAGAAAAATATCAGCAGAAATTGTTGCTGAAAGAGCAGGAATAAGCAGAGCAACATTATGTGCTATAGAGAAGGGATCCCCTTCGGTTGCAATGGGGTGTTATGCAGCAGTTTTACATGCATTGAATTATATGGATAAAGATTTACTATTAGTAGCTAAGGATGATGAACTAGGAAGAAAGCTGCAGGATTTGGATTTGCATGTACAAAAGAGAGTAAGAAAAAAGAGGTGAATGTAAATGAATGGGGAAAGAATAATATATGTTTATGCAGATTTTTTACCTTACGATAAACAATTAATAGGGAAATTATATGCTTCTATGGCAAGAGGTAAGGAATTTTATTCATTCGAATATGATGAAAAATGGCTTGAACAATCTACGACTTTTATAGATCCGGATTTACAATTGTATAATGGCAGACAATATGTGAATGATGATAAAAATATTTTTGGCGTTTTTGCAGATTCATGTCCTGACAGATGGGGAAGACTGCTTATGAAAAGGAGAGAGGCCATCAGGGCGAAAAAAGCTGATGAAAAACCAAGGAAACTGGTGGAAAGTGATTATCTTTTAGGAGTGTATGATAAAGCAAGAATGGGGGGATTAAGATTTAAGACAGATCCAGAAGAAGAATTTTTATCAGATGATAAAGAACTTGCAACACCTCCGTGGACGTCACTTCGACAATTAGAACAGGCATCTATATCATTTGAAAATGATGATGATGCTTTAGAAGAAAAGTGGCTTAGGCAATTAATTGCACCGGGTTCATCTTTGGGAGGAGCAAGACCAAAAGCATCAGTAATGGCACCAGATGGAGCGTTGTGGATAGCAAAATTTCCATCAAAGCATGATGAGTTTAATTCAGGTGCATGGGAGATGGTTGTACATGAATTAGCAAAAATGTGTGGTCTGAATGTGCCAGAAGCTAAGTTGGAAAAGTTTTCTAAAACAGGAAGTACATTTTTAGTTAAAAGATTTGACAGAGATGGTGAACAGAGAATACATTTTTCATCTGCGATGACAATGCTGGGGAAAAAGGATGGTGCAGGAAGTATAGATGGAAGCAGTTATTTAGAGATAGCATCTTTTTTAAGGGCAAATGGAGCTAAAGCAAAAGAAGATTTGGCTGAGTTATGGCGAAGAATAGTTTTTAGTATGGCGGTATCTAATACGGATGATCATTTTAGAAATCATGGCTTTATATTAACAGAAGATGGTTGGAGACTTTCACCAATGTACGATGTTAATCCTGATATATATGGTGAAAATCTTTCTTTAAATGTAGATGAATATGATTCAAGCATTGACTTTAATCTAGCAATAGAAGCATCTTCATATTATGGTTTGTCATCAAAAGAAGCAGAAGATGGAGTAGATGAGATTAAGAAGATTGTAAAAAATAACTGGCAGAGACTGGCTAAGGAATATGATATAAGCAGGGGACAGATAGAAAAAATGAAACCTGCATTCAGAGAATGTGAATATTAAAATACAGATGCATCAGGCGGAGGAGAAATCCAAAGCCTGATTTTTTATAAAATAAAATAATATGACAATAAATGTCTGACCTCACTGATATTATCTTATAAGAAAAAAGCCGGAGGCCATTAAAAAGAGCGGCCGGTTGACAATATCAGAATACACATACAGGACGGAATAATTATGCAGAACGAATTAGAAGGATTATATAACATGCTTGTGAGTCAGACAGATATAATGAAAAATGTGGACGAATTAGTAGAAAAGCAGATTGCCCATGAGCTGATGCAGTTCAAAGAACTGGCAACATGGAGCGATTATGAATGTGAACGTGATAAATACATGGCAGTTGCCGAAGTTGCGAAAAAAGAAAGCTTCATGGCAGGGTTTAACTATGCAGTGAGATTACTTGAGCGCACGCACAACCCTTAAGACACGTTCCTTTTCTTCATCAGAAAGAGACTGGATTTCTTTCATGATTTCCCTGTCGATAGAAGAATAATCGCCAGTATATTCACCGGATAAAACATAATCCACAGTTACACCTAGTGCATTACATATATAGATAAGTGTAGGCAGGGAAACTTTCACTCGGTTATTCTCAATATTGCTTATATGAGAAGTATTGACCTCAGCGGCACTGGCAACAGCGTCCTGCGGCAAACCTTTAGATAAGCGTATTTCTTTCAACTTCTTTCCAATACTTTCAAAATCAATATCCTTCATGAAATCCCCCACTATAAAGATGATAAATACAATACATATAATTGTAATATTGATTAGCTGATGATATAATTATCTACAACTAAAATAAAATTAGTCACAGGCAATAAAAATGTTTTTTAAAATAAAAAGACAAAATATGACACTAAGACATATGATGTCCAACCTATCTGATATCATTTAAACATAACAAGGAGTCAATGCATTAATGCCTGAGAGCAGCCGCATTTTGCTCCGCAAAACAAGGAGGCATGTGATGAATAATAATGTTGAAAATGATAACGATGATGATTATGTATATCTGAAAAGACCATATTTATTTAATATCAGGTACAATTCAAGACAGGTATGGAACAAGCTGCCAGATGAGGAAAGAGCACCGTATGTTAATTATGAAGAATATTATGAGGAATGCCGTCTTATAAAGTTAAGAAGCATAGGATATCCGATACTGGCAGGAATTTATATGTTTTGTATGCTGGTAATGGTGCTTTATATTATATATGTGTTTTCGGGATTTAATATATTTTCATTATTTGTATAATGTACAATGATTAAAACATTAATTTGTAAAAATGTTGCATAAAAATACACGAAAATTAATTTTATATTAGCATTTATTACGATAAAGTGCTAAAATGTTAACAGATTAAATCGTGAAATATTGCAATGTATTATCTTATTAGAAGAAACGAGGAGAACTATATATGGAAAGTGACTACAATGATAAAGTAAGCCGAGTACTAAGCCTTTATCAGCGTCTTATGGAGGGGGAAGTAATAGATAAAGAAGCTGAGGCTGCAAAATATAGAGTGTCTGCGAGGTCAATCCAGAGAGATATAAGTGCAGTTAATAATTTCTTTGAACAGGAAGCGGAGAAAAGCGGAGTAATCAATACAATTGAATATGACAAGAAGAAAGGCGGACATTATCTTAGCCAGATACATAAAACGAAGCTGACAAACAGCGAGATACTTGCCATATGCAAGATATTACTGGACAGCAGGGCATTTACCAGGAAAGAGATGACAAGCATACTTGACCGGATGATTGATTGTTGTGTACCAAAGGATAGTCAGAAACTTGTAGAAGACCTGATAAGTAACGAAGAATTCCATTATGTTGAGCTTACGCATAAGTCAGAATTTCTTGATAAAATGTGGGACATCGGGCAGGCAATACATGAGAGCCGTTATCTTGAGATGGATTACAAACGTACCAAAGACGGTGAGATTGTAAAAAGAAAAGTAAAACCAGTCGCAATAATGTTTTCAGAGTATTATTTTTACCTGACAGCATTCATTGATGATGAAGAGGTTAAAGCCGACTTTGATATGATTAATGACGCATTTCCAACAATATATAGAATTGACAGGATTAGCGATTACAAGATGCTTGACGAGCAATTCAAGATTCCTTATGGCAACCGTTTTAAAGAAGGCGAGTTCAGAAAGCGAATCCAGTTCATGTATGGAGGCAAACTCCAGAAGGTCAGGTTCAAGTATAAAGGAACAAGCGTGGAAGCAGTTCTTGACAGGCTGCCAACCGCAAAGATTCTGGAAGAAAAAGATGGCATATACACCATATCTGCAGAGGTGTTCGGTAAGGGCATCGATATGTGGCTGAGAAGTCAGGGCGATATGGTGGAAGTGATATAAGGCTAAGGAGGAGACAAAATGAAAGTGGTTTTAAAAATTAACAAATTTATACAAGATAATATATTAAAATGGTATTATTTTATATCTATTTATCTTGTAATAAGTTTAATGAATTTTGGATTTATAAGTTTAATTATTCCTACATGGGCTTGCTATATTATAGAAATATTATTAACAGGATTTTTATTATATTATATAGCAGTTGTATATAGCTTCATTCGTGATAAGTATAAAAAATATATGATTTCGCGAATGGATCATATTGATGAGCAAATGCTGAAAATGCACCAATATATAAATGAGTTGGATGATAACAATAGAAATTTATTCAATGAAAGAATAGACTCTTTGATTGAAAATTTATCTGAAAATTCTAATCAATTGACAGAATTAATTAATGATGCTCAGAAAACAGTTGTAAATACAGTAGAGTCTAATACAAGTAAATTACAGGATAGTATAATTGATCAAATTAATGAAGAAACACAGTTAACTATAAGTGTAATAGAGAAGTGCAATCGCAAACAATTAGATAAGATTGATGAAGATATGAATTTGAATATGAAGCATTATGAAAAGGTAGTTTCAGATATTTCATGTTTAAATAAGATTTTAAATAATCAGGCATTGGAAATCTTAGAAAAAATAAAGAAAAATAAGGAGTTATTTGAAGAAAAGACACAATTATTAGATAATAATCTTACAAGTATTTATAATTCCATTGTAAAAAATGTTGAAAACTCTTCTAGTGAAATTAAGAATATAATGGTTGATAATTCAAATATTATTAATGAAAAAATATTAGAACTTAATTCAGATATGAATAGAAGCAACGAAGAGTTTAAGGCTTTATATAAAGAAAAGACACAGTTATTAGATGATAATGTTACAAATGTTTATAATTCTATTATAGAAAATGTTACAAATTCGTCTGAAGAAATTAAGAATATAATGGCTGATGACAGAACAATGATTATTGATAATTCAAATATTATTAATGAAAAAATATTAGAACTTAATTCAGATATAAATAGAAATGATGAAGAATTTAAAGCTTTATATAAAGAAAAGACACAATTATTAGAGGATAATCTGACAAATGTTCATAATTCTATTATAGAAAATGTTACAAGTTCATCTGATGAAATCAAAAATACAATGGCTGATGATAGAACAATGATTATTGATACTCTGAATCAAGATGTTGAAAGAGTTGAGAAGGCTGTTGTTAATAATTCAGAGACTATCAATAATAATATATCAGAAGTTAATGCTAATATAAGCAATAACAGTTCAGAGATAATTGATAGTTATTGTATACAGTCAAAGTCATTAGAGGATAACATTAAAGAATTCAGAACAATGGTTTCTAACAATATGACAGATTCCTTTGGTGAAGTAAAGAATATAATGGCTAATTATAATGATGGAATAACAGAAACTTTAGAAAAAGAGTTTAATAAAGTGGAAGATTCTTTTGCGGATAAAACAGATAAAATAAAAAATAATATTTCAGATTTGAGTAATCAGATGATAGATTCAAATATTGAAATTATGGATATTTATAAAGATAATTCTACATTATTAAATAATAATATATCAAATACTCAGGCTGCTGTTATTGAAAGTATAGTTAATTCTTCGAAAGAAATCGATAATATATTATTTAATTATAAGAATGAAACAATAGAATTAGTTGAGGTATTGAAAAAAGCTGTAAATGACAATAATGAAATAATTAAGAATAATTTTGATGAATATTCAACGAAAGAAGTTACAAAATCTGAACAATTAAATAAATATGTTGATAATATTATTGGATTAATAAATCAAAATGAACAGATTAATGATAATAAATTCAATAAAATAATAAATCAGAATGAAAATAATAATACAAGAACATTGCAGCAAATAGATGATTTAAAAGAAAAAGTTCAAAATACTCATAATGATATTATTAGTAAGTCAGGTGATTTAGAAAAGGCTATAATTGACTACAATAAATCTGTTGTAGATAATAACTTGAAATTATCGACTAAATTTGATAATGAATCTAAGACAATAACTGAAAATATAAAAGCTGGCAGTAAAACAATTGATGATAATCTCATTAATATAAAGAATTACATACAAAAAAATAATACAGATATTCTTAATAATATGTCTGATATTAAGAGTCAGTTGAATCAGAGTGAGTTAAGAACTGATGAGAAAATACAAAGTTTATCTTCAAGTTTATCAGATATAGAAAAGAGATTACTCAAAAAGTTTGTAGAATTGAATGATTATCAATCTGAAAAATTTGATGATAATAAAAAACTGTATGACAGATTATTTAATCAGATAATAAATTTATCAAGAGAATCAAAACAGCAGATAAAGAGTCTTTCAAATGAAATCATCAAACAGAATGATGAAGTTATAAAGACTAATGCAGATTTAAAACAATTAAATACAGATTATTTGAATAATTCTCATGAAATTACTAAGAAGTTAGATGACTATAGTAAAGATACAGACTATTACTTTAGAAATTATCAATCTGATATTAATGCTAGATTGGAAAATATAAAGAATAGTATTAGTGGTATTGATTCTTTGATGATATTTATTAAAAAATATATTGAAAAGAATCAGACAGATTCAAATATTCAAACAGAAGCAAAAAAGCCTGACAGAATAGAAAAAATTGAGGATAAAGATACAAAATCTGAATTTGAAATGTACTATAAAAATAACAAACTTACTAAAACAGAACGTTATGTTGAAGGGAAAAAAGTCTTTGACGTAGAGTATTCAAGCGATGGAATGGAAGAGAGTAGTAGAGATTATGATACTAAAGGACAGATTATAAGAGAAATCTATTATCATCCAAATGGGCAGGTTAAGAAAAGAATAGAAAGATTTAATCGCAATGGCTCTATAAAAGAGGAAATTACCAATTATGATAAAAAAGGTAACAAAATAAATTAATGGAGGATAATTATATGTTTTTAGGAATGTTAAATGAAAAAGAAGGAAAAAACTTTTTGGAACTTGCTAATATTGCAATGATGGCTAATGGCGATGAGGCCAAAGAAGCGGAGAAAGCCGTGCTACAAGCCTTTAAATTAGAATTGGAAATGCAGGATTACGTTATTAAGAACAAGAAACAAGAAGAATTAGTAACTGCTTTTCAGGCAAGTACTAAAAAAATAAAAAAGGCAGTAATTATAGAACTTGCGGGAGTTTTAGATGCTGATGAAGGAATTGATAATATAGAAGACAGCTGGATTAGAAAATTAGGAGAAGATTTGGGATTCAGAGATTCAGAAATTAAGAAAATGGTTAGATGGACACAGGATTTCAATGATCTTTTAGATGAAGCATATGAGTATATTAATAAACGATAATAGGAGGAGTAATCATGGGAATTTTTGGAGGATTTATTCGTAAAGTTGGTAGTGCAATAGCAAGTGGAGCAAAGAAAGTTGGTAGTGCAATAGCAAGTGGAGCAAAAGCAGTCGCAAATGGAGTGAAAAAAGTTGCTGCACGAGTTTCAGGTAAAGATAAGTTTGAAGAAGCTCAAAGATTATATGATGAGATATCCAAGCGGTACAATGAAAAACGGGAACATTTTCAAAAAGAAATAGAAAGGATTACTGCACTTATTGAAGAACATGTAAAATCAATAAATGACAGTAAAAGAATGATTAAAAGAGAACTGTTTCCTGCTATGGCAAATAAAATAAGTAAAATAAAGGATATACGGATTTCTGATGAATATAGTGTAGAAGAGTATATTGAATCAGTATTAAACGTAGATTCTATTAGAAGCAGAGAACAACTTTTTACAATAGATTTCAATGCTCATAAAGTAAAAACTACATTTCAGGCAATATTTACATTAGGATTTTATACTAGAAAAAAGGCTAAAGAAACATTATACAATGTGAAAGAAGAAGAGGCCAAAATCAATTCAGAAATTAGTAGAATGGATAGCGAATTAAATAAGATAAACATAATTGAAAAATCAATTAAGCAGGTTGCTGATATGTTTACTTCAGTTATTGAAATGTATAATAATCTGTTAATCAGGTTAGACAGTTCTATTAATTATTTATTGGTTAGAAGCTTAGCATTCGCACATCAGATAGTTGGAAAGCAGATGAGTGTAAAAGTTTTACCAAAGATGCAGCAAAAAGAGGTTGAAGCTATAGTTACTGCAAGTAAGATTTTAAAAACAATGACAGAGACTCAGCTTTTGAGTGTTGAAAAACAGAAAGATGTTGAGGAATATGATGGTAAAATAAGTGGTAATAAAAAAGAAATTGAATCAATATATAAGGCTGCATAGGAGTGTTAAGTATGGATGAAGAGAGAAAAAAAGCAATAGAAGAATTAGAATATGCGTCACCATTAGAAATTAGCAGATTATTACAGGAGATGGAATTATATGATGAAAAGACATCTCAGGAAGTGTTAGATGAGGTTCATGAAAAATTTGATTCGGCAGAACACTTGGAGGATGAAGTGCTGAAACCTGTGTTTATGTCAGTTATAGATGGACTTCTTGAAGCTACATCTGGTGGAAGAGCAGCGAGAAAAAAGGGACTTACAGCATCTAGAGTTGTTGAAGAATGTACTAGTTTTTCATATGATGATTTGGAGGATAATCACACCAATGTAAATGGATATACGGAATATAAAAACATTAATCATGATGAAATCGAGTATCAGGTTCAATTAGAGAAATGGAAAAAAGATGGGAAAAATGGTGACCGACCACAATATAATGGTTCAGTTAATTCAAATTCAACCCAGGAATATGTAAGGTCTAATTTAGAAGATTCATCTGCCATGAATGATTACAAGGAAAAACAGCGTCATGGTGAGAAAAAAATTAAAGATGAATACACGGGAAAAGATAATTTATATGTTAGCCAGAATAATATGCCTGATAATTATAATGATGATACACATAGGAAACAGGCTCAACCAGATCATATTGTTCCATTAAAACAATTACATGAACAATATAAACATAATTATGCTCTGGATGATTCAGATTTAAAGAGAATAGCCAATAGTGAGTCTAATCTTGCAATAACTTCTGCTGAAATAAATCAGGTAAAAAGAGATATGACCAATAAGCAGTATATAGAATGGATGGACGAGCATGGAAAGCCATTAGATGAAAATACTAAAAAAATCATGCTGCAAAAACAAAAAGAAGCTACCAAATCTATTGAGTCTGATGTTAATAAAACGGTTGCTAAAAATCTTGTTGGAAAAGGTCAAGTAGATGAAAAGGCAATGAAAAATGCCGTAAATGAATTTAAAGAAAATAATGGACATGCACCAACAGAAGAACAAAGAAATCAAATAGAACAGAATTTAATAAAGAAAAAGACAAATGAAATAAGAGGAACAGCGGTAAAAAATGCTGCCGGTCAGGCTAAAGATTACGCAGTGGGTAATCTTATATTGTTTATTGTAAAGCCTATTTATTATGAAATATCGGACATATTTAAAAATGGTTTAAAGGAAGGCGTTGGGGCTGATTCAGGAACTCAGGCTTTGGGAATTCGTTTTACAAGAGTAAAAAAATATGTAATGACTCATGCAAAAGCATTTTTTGGTGATAGTATATTGGATTTTGTTAAAGGCTTTGTATCTTCATTAATAGAAGGAATAATCAGTTTATTTGTGGGAATGTTGAAGCAAGTTCTGAAGATTCTAAAAGAAGGAGTGAAGATACTAGTTGGTTCTGTGCAAATCCTGTTTGGTAAAAATGCAAAAGCAATGTCACCAGCACAGAAAGGTGATGCAATTATTAAGTTAATTGGAGGCAGTGTAATTGCTATATCAGGAGTTGCATTAGAATCTTTATTAAACAAAATCGGAATAGGTGAGCCTTGGTCAGTTGTTTTGTCAACGATGTTGTCAGGAATTGCATCAGCATTATTTATGTATATATTAAATAAAGCAGATTTATTTAGTACAAAAGCAGAAAAAAGATATGAACGAGTAAAAGAGATATTCGATGAACGAATAAAAGACGTTCAAGAAGCAACTGAATTATTCGACAGAGTCGCATTAGAGACAATGAAAGAGCAGAGGTTACAATTTGAATCTATTCAGGAAGAAATAAATACAGGTTTGGAATCAAATGATATAGATTCAATAAATACAGGGTTATATAAACTTGCTGATTTTATGAAAGTTGATTTACCATATTCTAATACTAAGGAATTTTGTGATTATATGGATTCAGAAGAAGTATTAGTATTGTAAAATAGTTGGGGGTAAAAAAGATTTCTTTTTGTTTTATATTGGTGAAGCAAAAAGAAATCTTTTTATTTACATAATTTTACTCTGCCACATCCTGTCACCCTCCAGCGGTACACTTTAGACATCAAATAAAGTGAACAACCAAAGGAGGATATGACTATGGGATTTATGGACAAATTAAAGGAAACAGCAGGAAAGGCTGCAGAGAAAGCTGGTGCGATGAAGGATTCAGCAATGGATACTTATGGCAAGATGAAAGAGGCTAATGAGCAGAAGAAAGCTGAGAAGCAGGCTTATACAGCGGCTATGGAGCAGGAAGTGAATGAATATTCAGCGAAGCTGATTGAGAGCATTACTGCAGAGTATGCTGAAGGCGGTGCAAAGTTCTGGGGCGAAGGCAACAGGGCTGCGATTGACAAATTTACTAAGGATTATTATGAAATGCTTGTGCTTCCTGGCAGCAGACCTAACATTTCATGCCTTACAATGTCACCATACATTGATGAAAAAGCGATGAAGAAGTTTGCTGATAAGGGTGGTGTCGATTTGCAGGGCGCAGTTCCACACATTTTTGTTAAAGATGGCAATGAAGCCGGTATGGTTATCACTGAGGATTTCATCGCGTTTAAATTCAGATATGAAAAGGACAGCAGTTTCTGGGTTAAGGGCAAGATTCCGACAGCCAGTATCAATACATTTGTAATGGAGATTAATGATTCTGCTGCAAATGTGATGGTTAACGGAGTTAAGCTGACTACAATCAGCATTAAAGGCTCTTACAGACAGGATTTTATGTCACTTAATTATTATTTTGAGTGCCTTGGAAAGCAGGATTTCACGATTGACAGGCAGGAGGTCAACGACCAGATAAGAGCCAAGATTGGTGATAAGATATACGCGCAGGTTAAGAAGTACTTTATTGATGATGACGAGCAGCTTCTTTTCTATGCAGGCGGTGTAGACTCACTTACAGCGGTGGATTATGTAGCGTGCACTGATAATCAGTTGATATTTGTGAACAGGGAAATGCTTGGAGCAACGGCTAATGTTAAGCAGTTTTATTTTGAAGATGTGACAAGTATGTCAACGATTCAGAATTCTACATCAAGTGATTTTCTGACAGCGGTTATTGATACTGCACTTACAGCTGCATTTAAGCTATGCGATTTGGAGGTTTCAGTTGCCGGCTCGAAAGAGATTATCAATACCCTGTATCTTGCCGAAGCAACACGAATTATTGCAATCTATCACGAGATGAGAAAAAATGCTAAGAAAGCCGCTGCACAGCCTATTCAGGTTCAGGCAGCTCCGGCACAGCCTGACGCATTGGAGCAGTTGCAGAAGCTTGCACAGTTAAAGGATGCAGGTATTATTTCGGAAGAGGAATTCGCTGCGAAGAAGGCGGATTTGTTAAGTAAGATTTGATGTGAATAATAACTGAATATTAATAATAAACTCCCCATAAGCGTTGAATGCTTATGGGGAGTTGTTGTTTAAATGTTTTCTTAATACAGCGACTGCATTTTTTTTATCTCATCTTTCATTTCCTTAACAAATTCATCAGGAGCAATTACTTTAACCCACGAACCCTGGCTTAACAGGAACATTTTGATTCCGTTGCCGTAGACTTCTGCTTCGACGAGATATTTATTGTCATAGCGGTCAATTACTCTGGCGGTTGGCAGGCGGTCGAGGATTGCCTGAAGTGATGGTCCGGTGAATTCAAATCTGATTTTTCTGAGTGGTCCCGGCCACATGAACTGGCTTCGTTTGCGGAGCAGTCCTTCATCAAATTCAACATTTTTAGGAAGCTCAAGCTTTTCCCTGTGAACAGTCATATCACAGATTCTGTCTATTCTGAAATATGTAGGCGTATCAGATAATGTGTCTTCGCATTTATATGCAATCAGATAGAAGTAGTATTCACTGAACATTATTGATACTGGTATGATTCTGTGCTTGACCTTATCACGGTTCATTTTGTAATAGCTGATTGTGATTGCACGTTGTTCCTGAATGTAGTTGGAGAGTTTCCAGACATTATCAATCACGCTGTCGCAGTCTGAGCCGACTTCCTCATAGTTAAACATTTCTTTGGCAATAAGCTGTTCAAGGCGTTTTTTGTCTGAATAGCTTGTATGCGTTTTCAGTTTTCCTATTATTGTAAGTAGTTCTTCATGGCTGAACGCCCGGCTTCCGATAAGCACTTTAGCTATGGCAAAAAGCTCTTTGTTAGAAAACAGATTATCCATCTCTAATGTGTAGCAGTGGTCTGAAGCAGAGTATTTTAACTCGGCATTGCCAAGGATATCGCGATAGTCAGCGAGAAATGCTTTCAAATCGTTAATATCTCTTGTTATGCTTCTTGTTGACACATTACTTTCGTCGGCAAGCGATGCTACCGAGAGAGATTCGCCCTTTAAAGCCCGAAACAGCAGTTTAAGGACTCTATCAGCTTTGTAGTTCTTATATTCATTATCCATATCCGATGCCTCCTGATATTGATTATACTATATTTTATAGACAATATGGTACATCAGATTAGCGACAAAGTCTGTCACAGTAAATTTATTTATAAATATTTTGCTGTGACATGGTATGTCAGTCCGGATTGATACAATGGTTACATAAAAATTAAGGAGGAACGCAAATGCTTACAAGTCAGGAGATTATTAATGCAATTACAAGGGGGATTAATCTGGCAATTATTGATAAGAAGAACTCTGGGGTATCGGACATAAGGGCGCTGCTTATGCTGCTGGATTACGGGGATATTGGTGAAAATGTTTTTTCTGCCGATGAGATTTCTTTGAAGAATAAAATATCAATCAGCGCACAGCTTAAAAGAAGGGTTAAGGCACATGAGATGGCTGTTGTAGATATTTTGGAAGATGCTGATGCAGCAGGTTGTATATTTACTCCGGATAGAATTGTATACTGGTATAACTACGGTGAGAATTATACGGTAATTCCTTACGAGGCGGTCATCGACGCTGATTATTCCGAAGAATATGTAACCTTAAAAGTTTTTGGAGAGCTTGTTGAGTCGGATATCACAGAAGAAAATATTGATCCTACATTTGACGGATTATTACATAACGGAGAGGTTTCTCTGTATGCCGGTCCATATTGTAATAATGAATATTCTAAATTTATGTATATGTACATCATGGATATCTGTGACTGGCTTATTAAAAATAATGAGGAAGAGCAAAGAATGTATGAAGAATATGAGGAGGAATAATGGATACGGAGGATAAAAAATGGTATATCAATGAGCGTAATAGGCAGCAGCGCAGGGAACATAAGTTAAGGAAATTTACCACCTTATTTCTCATATACTGGGTTGGGTTTAGCCTGACTATTATGATCTTTTTTAAATACAAGATTAATGAATTGTACGAGCTTAACAGGAAGACACAATTACAGATTGAGCTGCTTAAAGAGCAGCTCAATAATTACAATGAGAAGGACATCAGGAAAAGCAACGATGGAAAGTATAATACCTGGACAGATGAGGTATGTGATAATAAATAGAATATACCCTATGGAATTTTCCATCACATAGTAATATAATATGTAAGCCACCAGTCCTGGGAGGGGTGCTGCGAAAGCGGTACTATCGGAGTCTAGGTCCAATCATATTATTTTCCCGTAGAACTCGCGATAGCTGGTGGCTTTTTATTATTATGGAGTACAGATTTAACATGGAATTACTTGATGTTGTTGATGAGAATGGAAAGCCAACAGGCGAGACTGTTGAGCGTAAAACTGCACATAGTGAGGGAATCAGACATAGAACGGCGCATGTGTGGATTGTAAGAAAGTCTGATGAAGGTGCAGAGGTACTGCTTCAGAAAAGGGCTATGAATAAGGATTCATTTCCGGGAAGATATGATACTTCTTCGGCGGGACATATTCAGGCTGGTGATGAACCGGAAGAATCTGCTATAAGAGAATTGCATGAAGAGCTTGGAATTAAGGCTTCTGTTGATGATTTACAGTTTGTTGATAAATTTGTAATCCAGTATGAAAAAGAATTCTATGGCAAGATGTTTAAGGACAGTGAGATAGCATTTGTCTATGTATACACGAAGCCAGTCAATATAGATGAGCTTACCTTACAGAAGGAAGAATTAGATGGCGTTGAGTGGTTTAATCTTGAATATGTTTATGAGGAGTGCATAAAGCATAATCAGAAGTTCTGCGCACCGGTTGGTGGTTTGGAGATTGTAAGAAGGTTTGTCAGAGGTACTGGATTATGATTGCAAGAAATATATACAAGCTGGCTGCCGTATTAATGGCACTTGTAACAGTATTTACAGTCGCAGGATTGTCAGGTTGTAAGAGCAGAACAGTGTTAAGTGAAGTGACATCAGAGTATGATACACCAGATGATTATAATGATGAACGACTAGGTGTAACATATGGAAATGTTGATGAGATAAGCTATTATTCACCGACAACCGGAAGTGAGCGCAAGGCTTGTGTATATCTTCCAAGAGATTATGATGAGTCACAGAGTTATCCGGTTGTGTATCTTCTGCATGGAATGAGTGGAAACTATTCTGAATATAACAGAATTGGTGCTTTGTATGTTGCACAGAATGCAGTTGATGATTATAATAGGAATCCTGTGATTATGGTGAGTTTTACTGTATTCACAGATGCCGATGGTGGTCAGGAGTCAGACTATGATTTCTCTGAACTTACAGCAAAATATGATGCGAGTGAGTATGATGTTATTAATGCTCTGATTCCTTATATTAACGAGCATTATTCTACCAGAACGGGAAGAGAGAATACTGCAATAGCAGGATATTCACTTGGTGGAAGAGAATCACTTTTTCTATGTTTTGCACATCCTGATGTGTTTGGATATGTAGGTGCATTTGCACCAGTAGGCGGAGTGGTTGATACAGGAAGTGGAGAAAGAGTTTATGGAAACAGAGGATTTCTTCTGCCTGAACTTGTTAAGGATGGAGGGCAGCAGCCTTTGGTTACTCTTATTGTAACTGGCGACAGTGATCCTTACTG
>JABLTO010244034.1_pt1 | contig 15633 bp, 4 predicted proteins | sample 7160091 | NCBI WGS metagenome assembly JABLTO01 (sample SAMN14651225, study PRJNA627086) | human gut metagenome | isolation source: feces | host: Homo sapiens
AATATAAGGGATTTACCAAACAGGCGCGTAAGGCAATGCGTCTGGCAGAAAATCTGGCAGAAAAAGAACAACAGACACAGATGGGCAGTGAGTATCTGCTGGCAGGGCTTTTGCTGGAAGGACATGGAGTAGCATATGAAATCCTACAGCAGTTATCCGTAAATTGTGAGGATATTCTGGCACTGATCCACGAGATCGCACTGCCAAATGAAGAAGAATTTCCGGCACAGGAGGATTTCCTGACTCCGGAGGGGCATGCGGTTATTGACGGTGCTTATGCGGCAGCAGAGCGGTTTGACTGTGAAGAAGTCGGTACGGAACATCTGCTGTTTTCTGTGATCGAGCATCGCAACAGCGCAGCAGCCAGACTGCTGATGGCAGTGAATGTCAACATGGGAAAAGTGTATGCGGAAATCTTGTCTGCCATGGGAAAAGAAGCATTGTATTCCCGGGAGGAAGGAAAACAATTCCGTACCGGAAAGAAATCAGAAAATGCAAAATCAGGTCTGCTTGAGACCTATACTTCAGATCTGACGGAGCGTGCCCGGCAGGGAGAACTGGATCCGCTGATCGGACGCAGTGACGAACTGCAGCGGATGATCCAGATCCTGAGCCGCCGGGGCAAAAATAATCCTTGCCTGATCGGAGAACCCGGTGTGGGAAAAACCGCGATCGTGGAAGGACTGGCAGCACGGGTAGCAGCAGGAGCCGTACCGGAGCATCTGCAGGAAAAGCGGATCCTGACTTTGGATGTATCCGGAATGGTAGCAGGTACAAAATATCGTGGTGAGTTCGAGGAACGGATCAAAGGGATTATGCAGGAAGTGCAGCAGGCAGGCAATATCCTGCTGTTTGTGGATGAACTGCATACGATCATCGGTGCAGGTGGTGCCGAAGGAGCACTGGATGCATCCAACATTATGAAACCGGCATTGTCCCGTGGACTGATCCAGATCATCGGTGCGACTACGATCCAGGAATACCGTAAGCATCTCGAAAAAGATGCGGCACTGGAGCGGAGGTTTCAGCCGGTGATCGTGGAAGAACCGAGTGTGGAACAGACCGTGGAGATATTGCGTGGACTGCGTCCGCAATATGAGAAACATCACCATGTGACGATTACAGAAGAAGGACTGCGGGCTGCGGCAGAATTGTCAGAGCGTTATATCAACGACCGTTTTCTTCCGGATAAGGCAATCGATCTGATGGATGAGGCTGCTTCCAAAGTGCATATCGGCAGTATGGAGCAGCCCAAGCAGCTGGAAGAGATAAAACGGACCATGCAGCAGCGGAGTGATGAAATGGAAGAAGCGATCCTGCAGGGAAATCTGACACTTGCAGGAAGTATCAGAAGCGAACGCCAGGAATTAAAGCAGGCTTATGAGTCTGCTCTCATCAAATACAAACGCAGTCTGAACCGCAAAAAGGCGGCAGTCGGAGAAAACGAAGTGGCCGATGTAGTGGCAGACTGGACGCATATTCCGGTAAAACGACTGACCGAAGGGGAAGCCGCGCGTCTGCAGCATCTGGAAAAATCACTGCACAAACGTGTCATTGCACAGGACGAGGCAATTCAGGCAGTTGCAAAAGCGGTGCGTCGTGGAAGAGTCGGTCTTAAAGATCCGTCCAGACCGGTAGGCTCTTTTCTGTTTCTCGGACCGACCGGTGTCGGAAAAACAGAGATTTCCAAAGCACTGGCAGAGTAAGTATTTGGTCAGGAAGAAGCTATGATCCGGGTGGATATGTCGGAATATATGGAAAAGCACAGTGTTTCAAAACTGATTGGTTCTCCGCCGGGATATGTTGGTTACGAAGAGGGTGGACAGCTCAGCGAGAAAGTGCGTCGTCATCCATATTCTGTCCTGTTGTTTGATGAAATTGAAAAAGCACATCCGGATGTGTTTAATATTTTACTGCAGGTACTGGATGACGGACATATCACCGATGCCCAGGGAAGAAAAGTTGATTTCAAAAATACCATCATCATTATGACGTCCAATGCCGGAGCACAGTCTATCATTGAGCCGAAAAAACTTGGTTTTGCAACGGTAGAAAATGAAAAAGCAGACTACAACCGGATGAAATCCAATGTGATGGAAGAAGTGCGCCGGATCTTCAAGCCGGAATTCTTAAATCGTATTGATGAGATCATTGTGTTCCATGCCCTGACCAAAGAGCACATGAAGAAGATTGTGGGCATTATGACGAAAGAACTGCAGCAGCGCTGCCGGGAACAGTTGGAGCTGGAACTGAAGATTACCGACGGTGTAAAACAATATATTGTGGATAAAGCATATGATCCGAAATATGGTGCACGCCCGCTGCGCCGGATGATTCAGACGAAACTGGAGGATACGCTTGCGGATGAGCTGTTATCCGGAGCAATCAAACGGGGAAGTACCGTGACTGTGCGTATCCGCAAAGATGAGATTGTGTTCTGTTAATGATAAATGCTCCGCGAGGGCGCACATTGTCTGGGAGACAATGGTTTTGCGCCGACCGAAACGAAGTGTAGAGTGCAGTGATTCTGAGAAGAATATGTCAGCGTAAGCTGACCAGAATCACGCACCAAGTCTCACGTGCGTTCGACTTGAATTTTTTAGTGTTCCGAATTATATAAAAAGAAGGGGAAAAGTGGTCCAAAAAGGCAAGTTTTTTTCGGGAAAAAGCGATACGATAATGGTGATAAAAAACTCTTTTCCCTTTTAACAGTGTATAACTTCAAATTCCCGTGCCTTCTCCGGCATGGGAATTTTGATTCATTGATAGAACATCACGATGAATTAAGATGGACCATTGATAATTACAAGCGTGTAAGTGTGCGATAGCACACTTTCTTTTGATGGAAAATCAAGTCGAACGCACGTGAGACTTGACACTATAGGTAACAGGAGAGAATACGGAAAATGAAAAAAAATAAGAAACAGTACCTTTTGCTGGCAGTTCTGCTGGTGATTGTGATCGGTGCTGTGTGCGGCGGTATCAGGACGGTTCAGAGCCGGAAGGCGGCAGAATCAGAACCGGCGTTTTCACTGACAATTTCGGGAGTGCCCATCAGTGAGGAAGAATATGTACAGTGTATGAAGCGTGTCAGATATGATACGAAGATGGAACTGAAAGGTCAGAAAAAAGACATTACGGAGGACACAGTCTGGACTGAGACATATGCGGACGGACAGACGGGGTATGAAATCCTGGCGGAGCGGACTGTGGAACAGTTAAAGTATATTCATGCGGTATATGATCTTGCAAAAGAAAAAGGCTATATTCAGGATGCAACTTTTACCGGAATGAAACATCGGATGGAACAGGAAAATATGCAGCGGAGTGAAAAAGTAGCCCGTGGTGAGGCGGTTTACGGACTGAAAGAGTACACGCTGGATCTGTATCAGGAATATGAACTGAGTATGATAGAGGAAGCATATATTCTGGACGAGACGAATGAGGGCATGGGATTGACGGAAGAAGAAATTGAAGCCTACTATAATACCCGTGACTGGATCGTCGGGGAGGATGCCAGAAAGGCAGATCTGTCAGAAGCACGGGCAGCAGTCATTGATGAGATGCGCAGGAACCGTTATCAGGAGCTGACAGAACAGAAAGCAGCGGTTGCAGAAGTAGACGGGGATATGGACCAGTTATCTCAGTTTACTTTGAAACAATTGTAATATCTGATTCATGGGGGATGTAGACTTGCAGAGATGTACAGAAGAATATGTCATGCATTGCATGACGTGCATCTCGCAGCAAGAATGCCGAGGGCATTCTTGATAAGGATCCACGAATGGATTTCTTTGTTGATATCAGTTATTACAGCCATATAAGAAGAGGAGGAAGATAATGAGAAAAACTTGGGCAGGCAAATTACTTGCAATGGTACTGACCGGTGTTACTGTCATGGGGACCATGCCGGCATATGCAGTGTTTGCTGAAGAGGCGCAGCAGGGAACTACTTATTATGTAAGTTCTGAAAATGGTGATGATGCAAATGATGGTACATCCGAGAAAAAAGCATTTAAGTCTCTGGATAAAATCAATGACATCACGTTACAGCCGGGAGATAAAGTTCTTCTGGAAAAAGGATCTGTATTTGACGATCAGTATATTCATGTAAAAGGAAGTGGAAGTGCTGAAGCACCGATCGAGATTTCTACATACGGAGAAGGCGACAGACCACAGATCAATGCAAACGGTAAGGGTGTATGGTATCAGGACTACGGCAATCGTCTGGACAATACCTGGCACAAATATCAGGGTAACGTATCTTCCACAATTTTACTGGAAGATGTGGAGTACATCGAAGTACGCGGCCTGGAACTGACTAACGACAGACAGGAAGGCGATGATGACGGCAAAGCATACAATGACTTTAATGTCATGGACAGAACCGGTGTGGCCGGTGTGGCTCAGAACAAAGGAACCATCAATCACATCGTTCTGGATGATCTGTATGTACATGATGTAGACGGAAACGTTTACAACAAACATATGGCAAATGGTGGTATCTACTTTATCGTAGAGAAACCGGATAATGAGAGTGCAACCGGTATTTCCAAATTTGACGATCTCGTGATCGAGAACTGTCGTGTGGAAACCACAAACCGCTGGGGTATCGCAGCAGCTTATACATATGCATGGTCCCGGTTTACCAGTGCAAAGATTTCAGATGAGATCGCAGAAAAATATGGTTCCACAAACGTGGTGATCCAGAATAACTACATCAAGGGTGCAGGTGGTGATGCCATCACAACCATGTATGCGGACAGACCACTGGTTCAGTACAATGTTGCTGAGGATTGTTCCCGCCAGATGAATACCACAGACTATTCTGCAACCGGTGCACAGCGTGTGGCGGCAGGTATCTGGCCTTGGAAATGTAAAGATTCTGTATTCCAGTATAACGAGTGCTACAACAACCTGAACTCCTTCAACGGAAACGGTGACGGACAGGCATGGGATGCTGACTGGACAGACGGAACTGTTTACCAGTACAATTACAGCCACGGAAATTCCGCAGGTGCGATCATGTTCTGTGGTGAGCAGGCCATGAACACTACATTCCGCTACAACATCAGCCAGAATGAGCTGAGAGGACCGCTGGATGTACCTGGCAACCCGGATGCACACATTTACAACAACACATTCTATATCAATGAAAATGTATCCAGCATTTTCTACCGTACAGGCGGAAATGCTGTGATCGAGAACAACATTTTCTACTATGATGGCAAGAATCCGTTGCGCCAGAACTGGTATCCGAATGGTAATTTACAGTATGACAACAACCTGTACTATAACTTTGCAAATACTCCGTCCGGAGATCAGAATGCGATTGCTGTAAAAGCAGGTACAAAGGTACTGGAAAATGCAGGATCCGGCCCGGCAAAAGCAGTCAATGCAACTGCCATCAAACATGAAGATCCGAGTGAAAAAACAGTATTTGACGGATACAAACTGGCAGAAGATTCACCGGCGATCAATGCAGGAAAACAGATTACAGATCTGAACGGATATGAACCGGAGCATGATTTCTTCGGTCATGAACTGACAGTAATCCCGGAGATCGGAGCAGCTGAGAGTGACAGCGTATCTGTAGCAGTCGCTTCCCGTGTTTATACCGTGACAGAGGATTCCATCAGCGGACTTTCCAGACGTACAACCGTAGATACATTACTGGAGAACCTGGTTTATGATGCGGCAGCAGAAGTAAAGGTTATGTCCGGTGAACAGGAACTGACAGGCAGTGATATCGTAAAAGGCGGCGACCGTGTGATCGTATCTTATGGTGAAAAATCCAGAACGTATACTATTACAGCAAGCTCTGACAATGAGTTGAAAACGTCTGCATACATGGTATCCGGAAAAATCATTGATATTCCGTCCACAGAGAAGAACCCGACCACTGTCAGTGCAGTAAAACAGAACGTAAGTGTAAACGCAACCGCATCTGTCAGTGTGCTGAAAGATGATAAAGTACTGGCAAATACAGAGACCATCGCAGACGGAATGACACTTCGCATTACCGCAGAAGATGGCACAGTAAACGATTATAGTATTGCAGTAAAGAATGATTACCACTGGGTTGCTGATTATGTCAACGCACAGCAGGGTAACGTATGGTTTGGACAGATCAAGAACAACAGCACCGATACATGGAAAAACATGACAAACTATGATCCGGACTGGCCAAACTGGCAGGTAAATACTTACTATGGACCTGGTGTAGATGCACCGAATCATGCATCTGCAAACAATACACAGTATCACGGACTTCTTTCCGCTCCGCCAGCAACAGATATCTATACTGCAATGGCATATCGTGTACCGAAGAGCGGCGTGATTTCTATCAACATCAAAGATGATGAGCCATACTTACGTCAGAATGGAAATAATGGCGGAAGTGCAACCATCAGCCTGATGCACAATGATACAGAACTCCAGAGCGTGGAACTTTCCGTCAGCAGACAGAAAGGCAACTGGTCATCCGTAGATGCACTGGAAGTAAAAGCAGGCGATTATATTCGTGTTGTAGCAAAATCCAATGGAAATCCATCCAAACCATCCGTACATATCACACCGATGATCTCCTATGTGGATCAGGCAGTGAAAGATACTGTGGCACCGGAGACACCGGAATATGTAACCGTTGCAGACGTAGCGGAGAACAGTGCAGTGATCAGCTGGGAGGAAGCACTGGATAACGTAGGTGTAGTCGGATACAACGTATATGTAAATGACAATAAAGTAAATGAAGAACTGATCACAGATACTTCCTATACATTGGAAGGACTGACAGACAGTACCGAGTATGCGGTAACAGTAACAGCAGTCGATGCGGCAGGCCTTGAGTCTGAAGCATCCCAGGCAGCCGTATTTACAACCGTAGAAACAGACAGAGAAGCTCCGAGCACACCGGCGAATGTAACAGCCGGCGATATCACAAGAACCGGTGCAGCTATCAGCTGGGATGCATCTACAGACAATGTCGGTGTAACCGGATATGATATTTATGTCAATGGTAAAAAAGTAAATGAGGAGCTCATTCAGGAAACAGCATACGCGCTGACAGAACTGACACAGGATACTGATTATGAAGTAGCTGTATACGCACTGGATGAAAAAGGAAACCGTTCCGAGGCAGGTATGGTATCCTTCAAGACAGTAAAAGCATATGCAGACGGTCTTGCAAATGAAGCAGCGGAAGATGGCAACTGGTATTACTACTTAAATGACAAAGTAGCGGAAGACTTTAATGGTCTTGCAGAAAATGCATATGGCTGGTGGTATGTAGAAGCCGGAAAGGTAGATTTTACATTCAATGGATTTTCCGCGAATGAAGCAGGCGTATGGAAAGTAGAAAACGGAAATGTCAACTTTGGTTATACCGGTCTGGCACAGAGTGATGATCAGTGGTACATGGTTCAGAACGGACGTATTGACTTCCACTATGACGGCCTTGCAGCAAATGCGTATGGCTGGTGGAAAGTGACCAAAGGTCAGGTAGATTTTACTTTCAACGGACTTGCACAGAATGAAAACGGCTGGTTCGCAGTTCAGGGTGGACGCGTCAACTTTGAATGTAACGGTCTGGTACAGAATGAGTACGGCTGGTGGTATGTAAGTGGCGGAAAAGTTGATTTCACTTTCAATGGTCTTGCAGCAAATGAGTACGGCTGGTGGAAAATCACAAACGGTCAGGTAGATTTTGGTTTCAACGGTCTGGCTCAGAACGAGTATGGCTGGTGGTATGTCAGCGGAGGCAAAATTGACTTTGCTTATACCGGCCTTGCACAGAATGAAAACGGCTGGTGGTATGTCAGAAACGGCAAAGTTGACTTTACATTCAGTGACGATCTGCTGATCAATGGAAAGATTTACAGAGTGATCCGATAATATCAGATGTGAGATGCACAGAAGAATATATCATGCATTGCATGATGTGCATTTCGCAGCAAAAATGCCGAGGCATTTTTGAATATGAAAAACAGACTGTTCCGAATTATATAAAAAGGTCTTAAAAAGCAGGAAAAAACAGCAAGCTTTGAAAAATAAAAAACGATATAATAATTGTGAGAAATGGTTCAGATATAGCAAGGAACAGATGAGATTGTTTCATAACCATATCATCGTTTTTTATCCGCGCAGCAGTATACATGAGGAGGAATGCTGCAACGGTGACAGGACATCCGTTTTATGATGGGGACAAGGCAGATGTTTTTCAACGCAGGGCAAAATCGGAGGAATCCGGCAATGTTCGATGAGGTCAGGAATAAGCATATAAAACTATATATTTGAACAGTCGTATCAGGTAAAAGAAATCAGACATATCTGTATTCCGAAAAATTTGGATAGCATTCATTGTATTCGGGGGATTGCAGAACGGTTTGAAATTGGGGAGACAGAAATGCTGATTTTTCTTTTGCCGGATCGGAAGTGCTCTTTCCATTTTTAAATGATTATATAATTCAGGATTCCCATACCTTACCGGTATGGGAATTTTGAATCTTATATATAAAGATATGAATATTTTCCTGTTCATATCAGGGACTAGAAATCTTATGGGGATCAAGTAAGAGGAGGAAAAAGATGAGGAAAAAACTTGTAGTGCGGATGCTTTGCCTCGCAATGGCAGCATCTATGATTGGCACCATGGTACCGACCAGCCTGTATCCGGTTGTTGCTCATGCAGAGACCGCAGGGCAGGAAGCTAGCACAGCAAAAGCTGTTCTTGAAGATGGTATCAGGGACAAATGGACACAGGACAATCTCATGGGATTTGATTCTGTATGCAAAGTGGAAGATGGATGGCTGCATCTGAAATCCAGCGTTGATAACGGAAACAATCCTGGATCAAAACCGGCAATGTTTGTCAACTCCAAGGAGTTTGACTTTAATAAAGCCGGATATTTTGATTTCACGCTCAAACCGGCAAACGGAGATGGACGTTTTGGTGTATATCTCGGATATAACTCAGATAAAGTCGGAATGATGATCGGTTATGATGCCGGCGGATGGTTCTGGCAGAAATACGGAGCAAGCGGAGATCCGTGGTATAGCGGCAGTCGTGTTGCTTCTCCGGCAAGTGGCGTAGAGACAAATGTTCATATTGAATGGACAGCAGATAAAAAAGTAAGCGTTAAGATCGGTGACCAGGTTGTATTTTCAAACGAAGATTTCAGCGGTATTACAGGTCTTGGCAACAAGATCGCGTTCAAGGGCGGAACTTACAGCTCTGCTGTAACAGATGTATATCTGAAAAATATTCACTATACCGGACAGGCAGAGGCAAAAACATATGCTGTAACAGGTAAAGTTCAGGATCAGGATGGAAAAGCAATCTCAAATGCAACGGTAACCGTAGAGGGACAGTCTGTAAGAACCGGTGAAGACGGAAGCTATTCTCTTACTCTGGCAACCGGAAATTATGAGATGACAGTTGCAAGAGACGGATATGAGACTGTTGTAGAAAATATTGCAGTAACAGATGCAGATACAGTATTAGATACCGTTTCTTTAGTAAAATCAGCAGAAGTTGAGACTGAGAAACTGTCAACAGAAGATATGGATGTGTTTGTATCCAAAACTTTCCCGAGTGTTGTAAAATACGAGATGAAAGGCGATCTGGCCGGTAAAGTATTCTACGGACAGTCAGAAAAGATCAACACAGTCAGAATTAACAACAGAGATATCCAGCTGGATGATGCAGATGTAAAAGCAACATTCGAAGGAAATAAGGCAACCTATGTGATGACAGTGAAAGGTGACAGCGTAGATGCAGTGATCACTGCTGAACTTGTGGCTGAAAAGAATACACTGGCATTTAACATCACAGATATCAAGAACAATCTGGAAGACAGCGTAACCGGTAATCCGATCCAGACAATTGAGATTCCGGATCAGAGTCTGGTTTCTGTAAGAAGTTCCCAGGAAGGTGCCAACTTCAAAGGCGCAGCAATGTCTTCTAATACAAGAATCAGCGGTGATACTTATACAGATGTAACAATGGATACATCTATGAACAATGATTATATGTATGGATTCGTATCTAATAATGAGCTGAGTGCAGGTCTGTGGAGTAACTCCGAGCATGATGGAAGTTCTGTGGCAACATCTGTAACCGGTGGTTCCAAAAACACCCGTGTACAGGCTGTGACACAGAAAAAACAGGATTATGTATCTCTGGGACTGGGCAGCTGCGCATGGTATTATCATCGTGTGGTAACTGATTCTCATAACAGAAACTTCATGGTAACAGAAACAGATATGCCGAAGGCAAAAATCATCATCAGCGGTGATATGAATGATGACAGTAAGATTGACTGGCAGGATGGTGCTGTATCATTCCGTTCTATTATGAACAATCCATATAAATGCGAAGAAGTTCCGGAACTGGTAGCTTATCGTATTGCCATGAACTTTGGTGGACAGGCTCAGAACCCGTTCCTGACATCTCTTGATAATGTAAAACGTGTGGCTTTAAATACAGACGGTCTTGGACAGTCCGTATTATTAAAAGGTTATGCAAATGAAGGTCACGATTCCGCACATCCGGATTATGCTGATATCGGAAAGAGAATCGGTGGTGCTGAGGATATGAATACACTGCTGACCGAGGGTGCAAAATATGGTGCAAGATTTGGTATCCATGTAAATGCAGGTGAGATGTATCCGGAAGCAAAAGCTTTCAAAGATGACAATGTACGCCGTGATTACTACGGAAACCTTAGTTATGGATGGAACTGGCTGGATCAGGCAATCGGTCTTGACAGTCTTTACGATCTGGCTACCGGCGATCGTGAGAAACGTTTTGACGATCTGGAAAAACTGGTAGGACAGAACCTTGACTTCGTATATGTAGATATCTGGGGAAATAATACCGGAAGTTATAATGATGATTCCTGGCAGACACGTAAACTGTCCAAAGAAATCAATGATAACGGATGGCGTATGGCAAATGAGTGGGGTGTAGCAAACGAGTATGATGCAACATTCCAGCACTGGGCAGCAGATCTTACCTATGGTGGATTCAACCAGAAAGGTCAGAACAGTGAGGTTATGAGATTCCTTCGTAACCACCAGAAAGACTCCTGGGTAGCTGATTATCCGAAATATGGCGGCGCAGCTATGATGCCACTGCTTGGCGGCTATAACATGAAAGATTTTGAGGGATGGCAGGGACGTAACGATTATGATACATATATCACAAACCTGTTCACCCACGATGTAACAACAAAATTCATCCAGCATTATGAGATTATTAAATGGGTAGACGGTGATCCTGTATCAGCAGGTGCAGCTACAAACTGGATTCCGGAGATGGAGATTACCTTAAAGGATGATGACGGAAACAAACTGGTACTGACCAGAGGATCCAATAATCCGGACGATGATGCATACAGAGAGAGAACCATGACTCTGAACGGCAAAATCGTTGCAAAGGGCGCACCTTCCCGCGGTGACCGTACAGATTCCGATATTCAGAACGGACGGAAACGTGGTACAGAGAGCTATCTGCTTCCATGGATCTGGGATTCAGAGACAGGTGAGAAAGTAGCTGCTGATAAAGAGAAACTGTATCACTGGAATACACAGGGCGGTACAACCACATGGGATCTTCCGGAAGGATGGACCAACCTGAAAGACGTAAAAGTTTACAAACTGACAGACCTTGGTAAGACAGAAGAGAAGACTGTAGAAGTTAAAAATGGTCAGGTTACATTAGAGGCTGAGGCTGAGACTCCTTATGTCGTATGCAAAGGTGAAGAAGGAAATATTAATGTAACATGGAGCGAAGGCATGCATATCACAGATGCAGGCTTCAACGGTGGTGTGAAATCTCTGGAAGCAAACTGGACAAAAGCAGGCGACGGTAATGCAGAGATCGCTAAGAGCCAGTACAGCAACCCGATGCTGAAACTCAGCGGAGATATTTCCATGACTCAGGAACTGACAAATCTGAAACCGGGACAGCGCTATGCAGTACTTGTAGGTGTAGATAACCGCAGTGACAGCAAAGCTTCCGTGACTGTAAAAGCAGACGGTAACGTTCTTGATACAAACTATACAGAAAAATCTATCGCAAAGAACTATGTAAAAGCTTATACACACAGCAATTACAGTGCAACCGTAGACGGAAGCAGTTACTTCCAGAACATGTATGTATACTTTACAGCTCCGGAGAGCGGAAAAGTTACTTTGACACTGGCAAAATCCGCAGGCGACGGTGATGCATATTTTGATGATGTACGTGTGGTAGAGAACAATGCTCAGAATATTACCAAAGATGAGTATGGTAATATCGTAAAATTTGAGCAGGATTTCGAGAACAATGTACAGGGTATTTATCCGTTCGTTGTAAGTGGTATCGAAGGCGTAGAGGATAACAGAATCCATCTGTCCGAGCTGCATGCTCCGTATACACAGGCTGGCTGGGATGTTAAGAAGATGGACGATGTCCTGGATGGAAACTGGTCTGTAAAAGTCAATGGTCTGACACAGAGAAATACACTTGCATACCAGACAATTCCGCAGAACTTCCGTTTTGAGCCGGGTGTAACTTACAAAGTAAGCTTCGATTATCAGACAGGAAGTGATGATACTTACGGTGTTGTAGTTGGTACTGGTGAGTACAAAGACGCAACAAGACTTGAAACTCTGAAAAAACAGATGGGTCCGGATCAGGATGGTCATTATGAGCGTCTGATTACCGGTGATATGTCAGGACAGACCTGGTTTGGTATCTATTCTACAGGTACTGCACCGGATCTTCAGGGAACAAGCGGAAGTGAAGCAAACTTCGGCGGATACAAGGAGATCGTTCTGGATAACCTTGTAATTGAGCGTGTAGATGAGGATATCAATAAAGAAACTCTTCAGGGTCTTATTGATAAGGCAGAAGGTCTGGAAAGAACAGATTATGACAAAGATGCATGGAAAGTTCTTGCAGATGCTGTTGTAAATGCAAAAGTTGCTGTAAATAAAGATAAGACAGATGCACATGATATTCAGACTGCTTACTATGAGATGAAAGCAACACTGGATTATATGGAAGGACACAAGCTTGATCCGGAAGCTAAGAATGATATCTCCGTTAAAGGCGCAAGAGCTACTGCATTCAGTGAAGACAGCGGTACTTACGGATCCAACTATGGAAAAGCTTCCTATGTACTGGATGGTAACACGAGTACGGCATGGATGACAGCTTACAGTGGTTATAGTACAACAATCAAAAATAATGAAGGATGGATCGATATTCAGTATCCGGAGCCGCATACGGTAGACGGACTTCGTTACCTGCCGGGACCAAGCATTGGTGGATCTTTTACATCGATTACCACATATGAGATTTCTGTAAAAACAGCTGATTCTGATGAGTATAAGGTTGTAGCAACAGGTGATTGGGCAAATACAGCAGGATGGAAGACCGCTGATTTTGCACCGGTAGAGAATGTTACAAATATTAAACTTCTTGCAAAAGCTGCAAACCCGACAAACTGGTGGGCAGTAGCAGCAGAGATTCGCGCAATAAGCAAATCAGAAGCAGAAGCAGGAAATAAACCAGATGCAGAAGTAGTAAACAAAGATGCTCTGAATAAACAGATCGAAGCTGTAAAAGCTCTGGATAAAGATAACTATGTAGCAAATGATGCATGGAAGACTCTGGAAGCAAAACTGGCAGCAGCAGAGAAAGTAAGTGCAGATAAAGATGCAACAACTTATGATGTAAAACTCGCACTTGCAAACCTGAAAGACGCACTTGGTGACATTCAGTTACTTGGCGCAGATTATAGCAAAGTAGATGCAGCAATCGCAAAAGTTCCGGCTGATTTAAGTATCTACACAGAAGAAAGTGTAGCAGCACTGAATGAAGCACTGAATGCAGTAAACAGAGACCTTGATATCACAAAACAGAGTGAAGTAGACAAGATGGCAGCAGCTATTAAGAAAGCTATTGCAAATCTGAAGATCGCTCATGCAGACGGTCTTGCAAATGAAGCAGCAGAAGATGGTAACTGGTATGTTTACAAAGATGGAAGCGTAGACACTACTTATACAGGACTTGCAGCTAACACTTATGGCTGGTGGTATGTAGAAGGTGGTAAAGTTAACTTCAACGCAAGCGGACTTGTAGCAAATGAGTATGGCTGGTGGTATGTTCAGAATGGAACCATCGACTTTGGTTATACAGGACTTGCAGCAAATGAGTACGGCTGGTGGTATGTAGAAGGTGGCAAGATCAACTTCGAGCATACAGGACTTGTAGCAAATGAGCACGGCTGGTGGTATGTAGAAGGTGGCAAGATCAACTTCAATGCAAACGGACTTGTAGCAAATGAGTATGGCTGGTGGTATGTTCAGGGTGGACAGATCAACTTCAACTTCAACGGTATCGTAGCAAACGAGAATGGCTGGTGGTATGTACGCAACGGAATGATCGACTTCAACTTCAACGGACTTGCAGCAAATGAAAACGGCTGGTGGAAATTCGAAGGCGGCAAGATTGATTTCAACTTCAATGGCGCAGCTCAGAATGAGAATGGCTGGTGGTATGTTCGTGGAGGAAAGATTGATTTCTCCTACAACGGAACCGTAAAAGTTGGTGGAAAGACCTACACAGTTACAGGTGGAAAACTGAATGTTTAATACAATGCAGTGATTCGTTTGTAAAAGACAATAAAAGATACTTGAAAAAGTAAGAAAAACGGGCGTCGCAGGAAAGTGCGGCGCCCGTTTTGCGATATCTGTTTTTTTATCAAACAAATGAAAAGAAAAAGTATCGTTCTTAATAATAATCTTTGATATAAGACTTCCGGTAGCTGGAAGGTGTTTCTCCAATGATGGTCATAAACAGTTTGGAGTAGTGCTGGGAATCTTTGAAGCCTACCAGCTGTGCAATCTCTGTCAGTGATTTGTCCGACTGCATCAGTTCGATGGACTTATTGATCCGGTAAATATTGATATAGTTGGACAATGTAATGTTCATATATTTTTTGAACAGTGTACTCAGATATCTTACGGAAATCTGAAGTTCCTTGGCGATATCTTCCTGATGAATCTTGTACATATAATTTTTGTGGATGTGATCCAGAGTATATGCCACATAACTGTTCTGGATATTTGGATCCACAAAATGGTGATCCGGCTGCTTCTTGTCCAGGATATGGAGCATGATATTCATCAGAGCCAGATTGATATTGGCAGCGGAAAACAGGCTGTTCGAGGAAGTGTGCAGATCAATGACTTTCTGCAGGCAGTCGTCTAGGACAGAATCAGATTTCTGATGGTAGTATGTCTTAAAATGAAAGTGTATCGCATGCATCATGCTGATGGGATAGATCCCGCTGTTATCCAGAATGACATTGGCAAAGGTTTCAGGCCGGAAGTGAATCTGCTGGAATTCACAGTCGCTGTCTTTTCCAAGATAAAAGGAATGTACAACGTTAGGGAGAATCATGATAAAATCTCCGGTATTGCATGTGATGGTTTCTGTGCCGATATCCATATAGCAGAATCCGGAGAGAATCCGGTAAAACTCGATTGTTGTATGGATGTGTGCTCCAAAGCGGAATCCCGCTTTTTCCCGGCGTGTCAGTGCACCTGTCAGAACATCCGTGGACAGGGGCAGGGTTAATT
>JABLTO010038901.1_pt1 | contig 15631 bp, 11 predicted proteins | sample 7160091 | NCBI WGS metagenome assembly JABLTO01 (sample SAMN14651225, study PRJNA627086) | human gut metagenome | isolation source: feces | host: Homo sapiens
ATGTATTTTTATTTCTGTTTCAACTGCATCAACTTCTTCAATTTTTTCTGATATTAATCCTAAATCAAATGTTTTATTTAATATAGGATTTCCTTCAGTAGTTGGTTCAAGTTTTACAGTACTAAATTCTTGGTCACCTTGTACCTTGAAAGTTCTTGTTTTCACGGTTTCATTACCAGCTTTATCACGAACTAAAATTTTAATAGTATGTATTCCATTTGATAATTTACCATCAAATAAATATACTGTATTATCTCCTTTTACATTTTTGTATCCTTCATATGTAGATGCATTTACACCATCTATATACATACGAACTGTATCGTAATCTATACCACTAGTATTTTTATTTTCAACATCACTATATAATGATTTGAAAGTAATTGTATTTGTATTTATTGTATCTCCATTTTGTAATTCTTCTCCATTTGCAGTAATACTATCTACATTTGGATTATCTGTATCTTGTTTATTTGCTCCATATACAAATTGTAAGTTGTCTATATATATTGAACCTTTACATTGAGATTGAGGTACTCTCACCATATCATAAGTTCCATCGGCTTTTGTCTCACCTCTTGTATATGCTCCCATTCCTGTACCTGGAACATACATAACTCTTATAGTTTCACCTTTTCTAAGGCTAAATGGTGCTTTTTTACCTTCCAAACTAGCCTCAAGATATCTCCAACCAGTCCAATCTATACCACCCATCTTGCCTTCTGATATTTTAGCTTCTTCAGTAAAATCAACTTGTTGATTATTTCCATCAGCATCATTTATATACATTCTAATCCATAAGTTAGGTGTTCCTTCTGGTGCATATACCCACATACCAACTGCAGTTGGAGTACCTTCAACTGGATCTCCAGCTCTATTATATCCTATACAAGCACCTTCTGTTCCTGTTGCTTCTGTAAAGTCATAATCAAGTTTTAATGCATGACTACCAAAACGTACTGGCGAACCACTGTCTATATCAACTATTTGTGCATCTCTTTTTCCACCTCTGTTGTATCCTAAAATATATAGTAGTGCCTCTGTATTATTACCATCTTGTGTTAGAGTAAAATAATCCTCGGCTTTAATAGTGTTACCATCCGCATCTACTTTATCTTCAAAATCCCATAATACTGAAGGTAATCTTCCTATTACTAAATTAACTTTTCCAGAAACACTTTCATCATAAGCACATGTTGCTGTTGCTGTACCATTTAATGTTTCTGAATCAGAAGATATAAATGTATTTCCATTGAATTTACCTAATTTTTCATCACTCAATGTCCACTTAATATCTCCATCTTTATATATTATATCTCTACCTTTATATTTGACCATTATTCCTAGGTTACTTTCTTTATCAAAGCCTAAGCTGACTTCATCATTGTTAAATGTTATACTGTCTGGTATTGCAATTGTAATAGTAGTACTTCCTACTACATTTCCACCACTCATCAAATTAACTTTAACTTCGCCAGTTGTTCCATTAGAAGTAAATATACCTTCTGAATTTATTTCGCCATATTTACTATCTTCCAATGCCCAACTCACATCATCTGGAAGTGTAGCTTGTCCACCTGCTGAGTCAACACCTTTTGCAGAAAACGTTACCTTTGAGTTTGGTGTATAAACTAAGTTATTAGGTTCTATAGCAGCATGGTCAAACTCTCCACTTGGTTTAGCAGTAGAAACTATAAAAAGTGAAGTACTTACAGTTCTTTCTGTCCCATCTGAAGGACTATTACGACATTCAAGTCTATCACTACCTTCTGGTTTTGAAAGGAATGTTGTTGAGCCACCACCATCTAAGTTTAATGCGGTTTCACAACCCAACTTAACCATAATATCTGCCATTTCTTGATATGTACGACCATATGAAATAGGTGCTTGACGTCCATCATTAACAAATGTTACTACTGTTCCATCCTTTTTAATACCTATAGCTGTTCTAGGATTTATACTTGAATTGTTACTAAAGTCTAAAGCTTTTCCATCTTTAACCAATATAAGTTCTCCACCTATTGCTTCTTGAACATCATCTAATGGTACACTAGATTCTCTTATTGCTGCTGTACCATCCTTCAATATAGCAAAATATGGTTCTCTACCTGCTCCTTTGAATTTTTTACCATTCATTACAAGGGCACCTGTTGGTTCTCCTGTTTTCATGTTAAAGAAATCTCCATTAACTGCAGCCACTACATTATACCCTGTAGATTTTTCTGCTGCTTTTGCTTGATCTCTTACTGTCTGCATACCCCATACATTACCATTATAATCTTTATACCCTGCGATGATTTTTGTTGTTTTGGTATTTGCTAAATCTACCTCACAAATATACCCCATATTTTGTCTATTACCTGTTTCATCATTGCTTACAATCTGGCTTTCTTTAATACCCGGTGCTATGTTGTTATCTGTCTGCGAAACCAAATATTGCTTGTTAGGTAATGTAATATTACTTGCTGCATATGCCATTGCTATATTATAGTCAAATGCCATTGCTAATGTTAATAGTACAACAAGTAATCTGCTTGTAAATTTTCTTACCTTTGCCTGTTGCATAACAAAATTCCCCCATTCTTTTTTAATAATCATTATAATTCTAACATATTTTACACATAACCTCAACTTAAACCAACAACTTTTGCGAGTTTTTATAATTTTCACCATAAATATTAAAGCTAAAATTACCTACCTAAAATTTTAATTAACTTGTATTAACTAGATATAATAAAACTAATTCTAAAACTATTGACTTTAACTATATGATATTATCTTAAATCAGTAGATTTATATAAATTTAAAACTAAATGCTTTAATTTATTTAATAAATATTTAAATTCATTTGTTCTAAAAAACAATATTAAAAATACAATATTAGGTATAAATACACAAATAATAAATTTAATCATAAATGTAATATATATATTAAAATGTACTAAATTAGTTAAAAAGCTAGTTAAAGCACCAGTCGAAATAAGTACAATAATATACTTTATATACTTAAATAAATACTCAAAAGGATTACTATTCAGCCCATATTTATATACAACATAAGGATCCATCCATGTATTTGTAAGTAATCTAGCAATTGCAGTAGCAAGTAATATTCCAAATAACCCCATTTTATTACCTAAATATATAGATAAAACTAAATTAATACCTGCTGTAAAAAATAATATATATCGTCCCTGTTTAAAAATTCCCATTGTATTTTTATATGTCCAAACAGCACTTTGTATTCCTACCATATAAAAATTCACAGCTAAAATTACCGGAATTTCTATTGGTAAAATAAATTTATCTCCTATCCATAACCTTATTACATCATTAATTAGTAAAACTATACATATTGAGCTAAATCCATATAACCAAAAATTACAAAAGTTAAGTAAGTCAAAGAAATCCTTTTTTACATTATCATCCTCCTTTGCATTTAAATTTCCTACACTTGCTGTTATTCCACTAAATACTTGATTTAATACTGTATTTATTATATTTATTAATAAGGTATAATTTGAGCTTAGCCCTACAGTTTTAAGCCCTGAAAAATAAGAAATAATTATATTATCAGTATTATTGACTAGTATTCCACTTATTTTTACTACTACCAATGCTTTTACATTTGAAATAAGCTCTTTTACCTCATTTTTACCAAGCTTTAACTTTTTATTTGCTTTAATAAATGGATATTTTTTATCCGCTATTACAGAAATTAATATGTTATTAATAACTACACATATAGATTGTACAATTAAATATAATAAGAAATTATGTGTAGTATATAATACTATTATCTGAAAAATTGTTTGAAATATATTAACTCCATATCCAATTAATGAAACTATATAGTTTTTTTGATCTGCTATTATTAATGATGATTTATAAGAGAAAAAGTAACTAATTGCTGTATTGAATAAAAAAATAAAATATATTACATATATACTTTCAACTATATTAGGTTCATTTCTTACTATAAGATGTAAAAAAGGCATAAGAGCTATCCCCAATATAAAAATAACGATACCTATTGATATATAAGCTTTAGAGTAAAAATTCATCAATTTAGAAATTTGTTTTTCATCTTTATCTGCTAGTGGCTTATATAAGGCATAAATAATTGCTGTACCTATACCCAATTCTGCTAAAGATAGCATAGATAATATATTTGTAAATAATCCATTTACCCCTAAATATTCAGTTGCAAGGCAATTTATAAATACAGTTCTATTTACAAATCCTAATATAATTGTTATAAATTGTCCTAAAAAACCTGATAATATATTTTTTATAGAATTTGCAGTTCTTGAATTACTTCCCATTTAAATCTCCCTATTTCATATTTTTATATTTATTTATACTTCTAATAGCTAAACCTTGAGTAAAAGGCATTTTATCAAATAACTGTGAATATACCCCAATATCTTTTGTATCCCCTTGTGAAAAATCTATTATTCCATTTCTTCTTGTAACCTTCATAAGGTATTCTATTCCTTTATTATAAGACATCATACATTTTTCAGATATACACTCAATACTAGATGCATTTAGCAAAAACCAACATAATATTGCTGTAGTTGATGAATCTGATCTAGCTTCTTCTCTTGTTATTGTCCAATTCCAATTTCCATTATTACCTTGGTATTTAACTACTATTTCTGCTAATTTTACAATATTATCTCTTAAAATACTTTTATACTCATCTCCATCTGATAATAAATTATAAGAGTCTATTAAACCTAATGCATACCAACCTAATCCTCTTCCCCATCCATTTAAACCTAAATGTGATTTATCATTTATATTATAAGCATGATATGGAAGGAATACTTTTTCATCAAACCCATATTGGCTATACGAAGTAATTTGTTTAATTGCTAAGTCTATGCATTCCCTTTTTTTATACTTATATCCATATGAAATTAAAAATGGACAAATAAATCCAATTGTGTCTACATATCTGTATTTACTCATAAAACTTCTGTATTTTAGAGTTCCATCTTCTCCTATATTACTAGTAATCAAATTATACATATAATCAAATGACTCTTTATATTTATTTGTATCTACAAATTCTAAATTCATAACTGCATATGCAACTATAGCACTGTCTACTTCTTTAGGTTTGTTTATCCACATTCCATTTTCATCAAAATTTTTATCCAAGTATGATTCAATTTCTCTTTTAATTTTATCTTCATGATTTCCCTTAACTTCTGATAACCCCATCAATAAAGATGCTTCTTGCCAACTTTGTATTGCTGATTTCGTATAATTCTTTTTTAATATATCTATTACTATCAATCTAGTGTTATCTGTAACCTTCATTTTAGGAGTGTTATTTAACCATTTAATACCTATTTGCGTTATATTTTCATTCCATAAATCACTACTTGTCCATCTACCAATATGAATTCTATTTAACCAAGTAATAAAAATAGGAATTATATCTATAATAAATATCAATAATAATATTACTAATAAAATTGTTTCAAATATAATCATAATAAAACCCTTTCTATTTTAATTGCATAAACTATAGAATACCTCAATCTCTTTTTCTGTTCCCAATTCTTCACTTGCTAAATTTTTTTTCAATTTATTTCTTAAGTTACTGTCTTTTATCAATGTTTCTAATCCATCTACTATACTATCCACGTTCATATCTACTATTATTCCATTTACACCATCTGATATTTGATCTCTTACAGTAGTAAAATTAGTAACAAGAATAGGTTTATTCAATATTTTAGCTTCATCTATAGCTATAGATTTTCCCTCAAACCTTGATGTTTGTACATAAATATCTGCATTTTGTACATATGGATATGGATTTTCTTTTATTCCTAAAAGTATAAACCTATCTTGTAAGTTATATTTCTTTATTAAACCCTCTAAATTTGCTCTTTCCTCACCTTCACCAAGTATGTTCCACTTAATATCATATCCTTTTTCAACAAGCTTTTTACATGCTTCTATTGCCATATCATATCCTTTTTGATAATTTAACCTTCCAACTGTAACTAAATTAATTTCAGCATTATTTATATCTATTTTTTCTTTAGCCATTTCATTAATTATACTTGGAGATACTATATTATACATTACTCTTACTTTATCCTTATACTCTGGGAATCTATTTTTTAAAACTTCTGCACATTCTTCTGAAATTGTTACTATATTATCTAATTCATTAAAATAGATTCTATCTCCAATCGGATTTAATCCTAATTTATCGTAATCATTATGTATAAATCCGATTTTTTTCTTTGCATCTACATTATCAACACAATAATAAATTGGATTGTTTTCTAAATATCCAATAGCAACATCATATTTTTTATTCAGTTTTCCAAATATTTTAGAAACATAAGGCCATACCTTTTGTCCACATCTATATGTATCTTTTTCTGATTTATAAATAAAAATCGCTTTTATTCTTCTTATTGCATCCCCAATTCTACCTTGTTTTAAAAGTTCCTTTATTGCTTTAATTGAAGACATGTCATAGTATTTATATCCAAATGGTTCAGGCAAAATATTTACTTCTTCTGGCACCTGTTTCAAAAATATTCCTTCATGTCTAAATAATAATAAATCTACTTCATACTGAGAGTAATCTATTGTTTTTAAAAGGGATACTAACGCCTTCTCTGCACCACCACAATTTAAATTATTCATTATAAACAATATCTTTTTCATTTTTATACTCCTATCTAAAATAGATCATATAGCTTATTTATCTCATTTTCCGTACCAAGTTGCTCTTTCGAAAGATTATTTACTAATTTACCTCTTAAATTTTCATCATTAATTAGTACCTCTAATCCTTTAACGATAGAGTCAACATCCATATCTACAATTAAACCATCTTCACCATTTGATATTTGGTCTTTTGCCGTAGAAAAATTAGTTATAAGTATTGGTTTATTCAATATCTTAGCTTCATCTATAGCTATAGATTTTCCTTCAAATCTTGATGTTTGCACATAAATATCTGCATTTCGTACATATGGATATGGATTTTCCTTTATTCCTAGCAATACGAATCTATCTTCCAAATTATATTCTTTTATTAGCTTTTCTAAGTTGGTTCTTTCTTCTCCATCGCCGATAATATTCCATTTGATATCATATCCTTTTTTAATAAGTTTTCCGCACACTTCTATTGCCAAATCATATCCTTTTTGATAATTTAGTCTCCCAACCGATACTAAATTTATAGTAGCATTATCAAATTCAACTTTTTCTTTTGACATATTATTTATAACTTTAGGAGATACTATATTATACATAAAACTCATTTTAGAACTTTCATTTGGAAATCTATTTTTCAATACATCTAGACATTCTTTTGAAACTGTTACTATGCTATCTAAATATTTAAAATAATTATTATCTATAGATGCATTTAAGCCTAATTTATCATAATCATTATGTATAAATCCTATCTTTTTCTTTGATTTTACATTATCTATACAAAAATAAATTGATGACTTTTCTAAATATCCAATTGACACATCATATTCTTTATCTAATATTCCAAATGAATCTTTCATATATCTCCAATTATATTGATCAATATGTTTTTCTTTTCGTTTTAAATAATTTTCTTTTGTAAAAAATATTCTATCCTTTAAAATATTTAATTTTCTTTTCTTCAAGAGAGTTTTTATAGATTTTCTTAATGACATAGAAAAATCTAAATAATCTTGTGGTAAACTTAATAAATTTACTTGCTCTGGTACAAATTTCATAAATACACCATTATGATTAAAAACAAATAAATCAACATTATATTTATCATAATCCATTATATTTAGTAAATTTACCAAAGCCTTTTCTGCTCCACCTACTCCTAAACTTGGTATAACAAACAAAATATCCTTTTTCATAAAATCACCTTAATTCTTTATTAATTCTGATAAATCTTTTGCTGCTTTATAGGACAATTGTTTTATTTTAGGAATAGATTTTTCTAGTTCATTTCTTATTTGTATTTCTTCATTAAACATAGTATCAAAATTATACTTTAATTTATTAAATTCAGAAATATCATCTATACCAAGAACTAATTTTTCATCTCCAAATATGTCTTTTGCTATTCCCCTAGATTTAACGCTATAACCTAAAACCATGGTTGGAACACAACTAGAATAAGCAGCTATTGTTGCATGTGTTCTTGCTCCTATAAAAAATCTCATTCTAGATATATATCCTTTATATTCTAAAGCATTTAAATTATCTGGCAATAAAATTACTCTATCTGTACTTTTATAATGATTATAAAATTCTTGTAATATTTCATAATCATTATTACCTTTTTCTGTTACATGTGGAGTAAGTGCTATTGTCATATCTGTATTTTTTAATATAGAATCTATTAATGATTCTACTGCCTCTTTTGACTTTAGATTTTTCTTATATACTAATGGACTATAATTTATTCCAATTGTATTTCCAACTTTCCATCCATCTGGTAAAGGTAGTTCAGTTTTATCTAAATTAAAAGCCCCATCAGCACATAATTTTACATTTTCTAATCCACTATCAATTAAATTATTATATGTTATACTCTCTCTAGCTAATATTAAATCAAATTTTCTTAAATCTTCAAGCTTGTCTTTTGATAAGTCTTCTTTACCTATAGAACATCCCCATAATACTAATTTTTTATTTTTTTCTTTTATATATTTATCTATTTCATAATATCCTGGTTGTTCACCATAACAATAAGCATCACCACCTATAGATAAAACCACATCACAATCATCTATACTTTTTAATATTTTTTGATTTATTTTTCTATAAAAAAATGATTCATCACTGAATAACTTTACCTTTATAGCACCTATAAACCAATCTAATGAATATTTTTTTACTTCACAAGGTGAAGCATCATCTATTCTTTTTATAAAATCAAGATTTTTATCTGATTCAGCATTAAATGAACTTAGATAAAAATCAGTATTTTCTAACTCGCTGTTTATAATTTTATATCCAGATCTTACAATAGCTTCACACCCTCTATTTAAAGACCCTGAATGTAACATCATTAGTATTTTCAAACTTTTCTCTCCCATCATTATTTATTTCTTATCTTGCTGTATATACATAATATATATAATAAAATTGTTAATTTGTTTTTCATGCAAAATAAAAAAAGTTTTTCATATCTTCCTGTTATATTTACATTAGATAAATATATTTCTAATGCTTCTTTTATCTCTTTTTTATTAACTATATTTTTTATATATTTACATTTATAAAAAATACTTTGATCTTGATTTTTCTCAAAATAAATATAGATATTTGATTTGATATTGTTTATTAATTTAACTGATTTTAAACTTTTAATATCTATATTTTGTGGTATATCTATTAATTTTTCTAAATCAAAATTATATACATCTAATTCCCTTTGGAAATAATCATGTTTATTCAAATTTCTCGTTGCACTACCATGTACTTCTCTATAGTGGTAACCTGTATAATCAATATATTTGCATGAATTACATTTTGAAAAATATGTCATATTAAAAATTCCATCTTCTCCAAGTGGTAATCCTTTTGGAAATCTTATATTATTTTCATCAATTATTGATTTCTTATATAATTTGTTACAAACTGTGTTTAAAGAATCATCTTTTATAAACAATGGTAATATATTATTTTGAATATAAGTTTTATCCATTAATTCATTTTTTATTAAATTATATGTTTTTATTCTTTTATATCCATTTAATTCTTCTTCAAAGTGAGATATAATTACATCACAATCTTCTATTTGTATCTCTTTATACAATATTTCATACATATCAGACTCTATATAATCATCTGAATCTACAAATCCAATATATTCTCCTTTTGAATTTAAAATTCCTGTGTTTCTAGCTGAACTAACTCCTTTATTATCTTGCATAACTAACTTAATACGATTATCATTTTTCTTATAACTTCTAATTAAATTACAACTCTGATCAGTAGATCCATCATCAACAAATATAAATTCACAATTTTCAAAGGATTGATTTATTAATGAGTTTATACAAGACTTTAAAAACTGTTCTGTATTATACACTGGTATTATAATACTTATTTGGGGTTTCATATACTAATACACTCCTATTTTCTAAAATTTATTTAATTATTTCATATAGTTTTTTTAATTCATGACTATTTGAATAGTCTGTATTCATACAATTTTTTTCTAATCGAAATCTTAGCTCATTATCACTATACAATTTTTCAATACCTCTAACAATTCCATCTACAGACATGTCAGTAATATATCCATCAAATCCATTATTTAATTGGGATTTTGCAGTGGGATAGTTTGTTATTAATACAGTTTTTCCTAATATCCTTGCTTCACCTACAGTAACTGCTTTCCCTTCATATCTAGATGGTTGAACATACAAATCACATTCTTTCATATATGGGTATGGATTTATTTTTTTTCCCAGTAAAATAAAACTTTGTTCTAAATTATATTTTTTAATCAATTCTTTATATAATTCTTCATCCTCTCCATAGCCAATAATATACCATTTTATATTTTTGTACCCTTTATCATGAAGTATTTTTAATGCTTTTATAGCATTATCAAAACCTTTTTGCTCCGTATATCTACCAACTGATAGTATTTTAAATATATTTTTATCCTCACTAAAATCATCTACATATTGTTTACCTAATTGTTTAATAACTTCTGGTGATGTTATATTTTCAATAACTTCAATTTTTACGCTTATATCGGGGTATTTAGTAATAAATGCTTTTTTGCATTCTTCAGACACTGCAATAATATAATCAAGTTTATTCCACATTTTTATATCTACTTCAATATCAGTATCTATTTTTGTATAATCAGTATGTATCCAGCCAATTTTAATGTCAGCATCAACTTTTTCAGTTACACAATAATGAGGCCATAAAAAACTAATTGCAATATCATATTTTTTTTCTACCTTAGGCAAATATGGTAAACAGTATCTCCACATATACTGCATCTGAGCTATTCCATTGCCTTTAGCCTTTTTACGTGCTAAAAGTCTTCCTATTCCTAGTCTATATTTATGATTCTTAAAGATTGATGATATTGGCATTCTTATAGTTCTATAATCATCCGACTCCTTTAATAAATTTACCCTATTTGGAATTAAGTGCATAAGTTCTCCTGTATGACTATATAACATAAGATCAACATCATAATTTTCATAATCAAAAGAATTAAGCATATTAATTAAACTTCTTTCAACTCCTCCAATTTCCAAATCGAAGGAAGATACTAATATTTTCTTCATCTCTTACTCCTTAATCTATTTTATAAATTGATAATAACTTTGAAATACATTTTTCAGTTGAATATCCTTGATTATCAAATGCATCTAATATTTTCTGTTTGTTAGTTTCTTTTTTATCACACACCTCGATTATTTTATTTGCCCAAAATTCAGCCCCATCAGATAAGTTTAATTTACTAAAAAGTCCAAGTTGTAAATCTGCCTCTGGTTGTATAGCTTCTGATACTATACAAGGAAGTCCAGCTGCTTGAGCTTCTAATAAAACTAATCCTAATCCTTCAAAAATTGATGGAAAAACAAATACATCCATGCTGTTTAAAATTACATCTATATCATCTCTTGTTCCTGTAAAAATAACTTCATTTTCTATTCCAAGTTTTTTACACTTATATCTTAAATTTTTTTCTAGTGGACCAGATCCTACTAGTAAAAGTTTTACATTTTTATTTTTTTCTTTTAATTTATATACTATATCTAATATAAATTGTTGATTCTTAGCCTCTTTCAAAGTTCCTATATTTCCTAAAATCAGCTCATCATTATTTAATTTATTTGTTCTTTTAAATTCATATACCTTATCTCCATCAACATTTATAATATTTTCATACGAAATTAAATTTGGTAGAATATCATATTTAGATAATTTTACTGTATCTTCTCCAAATAAATATTTCCCTGCTAAATCGCTACATGATAGTAAATTAGTAGAATATTTTAAAATAATATTTCTCATAAATTTTATGTATAGTTTTCTTAATATTCCATTTTCATTATCTAATGTCGTATGAGCATGTGATATTCTAATATCTATATTACTTTTTTTAGCAGCCTTAACCACTAATCCACAATTGAACAAAGTATGAGCATGTACAACTTTATACGGTCCATTAGAATTAATTACTTGTGAAATATTACTTATAAAATCAAACATATGTATAAATCTCATTTTATGTATTCTAATTATCTTTCCGCCTAATTCTATTATTTCCTTATCATAATAGGTCTCTTCATCTGTAAAATATAAAAAATCAAATTGAATTCTATCCCTATTAACTTTTCTGTATATATTCATAAGCATGGTTTCCGTTCCACCCTTATTCATACCTCCAACTACATGTAAGACTTTATATTTCACTTTAATCCTCCTGATACATTTAATAATTCAATCCTAATATTTTACTTGCATATCCAAATCCTTTCCATGTAATGACCATTTGATAATAGAAAAATGCAATGTATAATACTATCATAAGATAATAAACTAATCTTTTTTCTTCTTTATTAAATATATTATTAATAAGCCACGGCAATAAAATAAAATTATACATTGAAAAATATATAGGTAATCTTCCTAGCATAATCCCACTTCGTGCAATACCAGATATTATATACAATCCACTAGATACTAAAGACATATTTATGCTTAATTTTATAATAGAAGTAAGTTTATCTTGTATTTTTTTTCTGTATATAAATGCAATTATTATAGGAACTGATTCTACCAATATTCTAATAGGATTTGTACCATCATCGATTGCCTTAAATTCTTCCATAGAACTAGCATAATTAGTGTTTTCAACCGCATCCTCTAACAATCCAGTAAATTTGCCTGTAAACAAAATCGCTAAAATAATTAAACTTATAAATAACATTGTTCTTTTATCCCATGGTTCACCAGTTACAATAAAGTAAGCTGGTAATAAAATAAGTGCTGATATATGTATAGTTGACAGCAAACATACTATTATTGCATATGGAACAAATTTTCTTCTTAATAACAATCCTGTACATCCAAATATTATTGATGCCACTAAAAATTGTCTCATTCCATTAAACATCCATGTAAATTGACAAGATGCTATAAATAAAAAAATACTTACTCCAAAATTACAAGAGTATTTATATAATGGAATCATTACTCCTATTCCACTTATAATTGCAATTATTGATAGCCAAACTGTATAATCAGTAGATATAAACTGTTTAATTAATACTGATATAAATAAAAATCCTGGATCCCTACGAGTTGAGTCAAAAATCATATTATAAGCACTTGATAAATTATTAGGATAATCCTTAAAACTAGCGATATAAACGCTGGTATCAGCAACACTACTTCTACACCCTGCGAATATTATAATTGGTAAAATCGCTATAATAGCTATTAATAATCTTGATCTATTTTCATAAATTTCATCAGATATCTTTACCTGCTTACTTGTAATATTAGATATTATTCCACATACACTAACCCAAACTAAACTAAAATAATATACTGGCATTTTATTTCCTCCCTAAATTTGTGTATTCATTTTTCTTCTATAATATTTTATAAAAACAGATCTAGGTATAAATAAAGCTATAATATCCTTTAGCATATAAAAATAAATTCTAACGGGTGCATTTAGGGATTTATTTACATTAAATCTTAAAACTAGACCTCTTAGTCTTCTCTTTATATTCTTTCTTTTATAAGTATTTAAGTCTTCTCTTACATAATATAAATTTTCATGTAAGTTAAAACCTTTATATCCTTCTTTTAAAAATCTAGACCAAAGCTCATAATCTTCAGCCTGAACAGCATACCACTTATCTGTATAACCATTTAGTTTTTTCATAACTTCTGTTCTAATTAACAATGTTGCATGAAAAAATATAACTCCCCTTTTTAAATAATAGTCAGTGTCTACTTTTTCAGGTAATGAATGTACACCATGTTCTCCATTTTCATCAAAAGAAATCATATTCGTACCAACAGCTGCAAGACTATTATCTTCTTCTAATATTTTTACTTGTTTTTCTAATCTTTCTCTATGTGAAAAATCATCTCCATCTTGTCTTGCAATATATTTTCCGTCAATATATTCCATACATCTATTTAATGTAGGACCTAGTGTTATGTTTTTTTCATTCTTTATTAATTTTATTTTATCTGGATATTTATCTTTATACTTTTTAGCAACTTCAAAAGTCCCATCACTTGAGCAATCATCACACATTATAAGCTCCCAATTTTCATATGTTTGATTTATTATTGACTCTATAGCTTCTTCCAAAGTTGATTCACAGTTATATATCCCCATTATGATTGAAACTTTTGGATTCATAATTTAGAACCTCCGATATTATATTCTTTTTCTTAAAATACTCATAATTTTTAACATCATATATGAAGGTAATGCCATTCGATATTTGTTAAAGCAATAAAAAATTTTCCAATGAACAGGAAAATATTTTAACTCTAAATTTGAATATGCCTTTCTCATCTGGCTATCATTTAAAACTTGCTTTAAATTCTTCACTTTATTTAAAGTATTTATTTCATTATCTTCTTTACATTGATTTAGTCCAATTCCTAGAACGCCTATACAAATCCTATTATTTAATGCTTCTAAAAAATTCTCATTCAAATTATTTTCCTTGATGAAATTTTCCATATATTTAAATAAGTTTTTCCATTGTTCAAATATATTTGGGTTATATTTACTAGTTATAGAACCCTCATTTTCTTTCCAATAATGATAAAAACATTTATCTATAAAAGATAATTTTTTAATATTTTTAAATACCATAAAATTAAATAATGTATCTTCAGCAGTACCTATCTCTTTTAAATCTATAAATTTATTATCTGATTCTGTAAGTAATTCTCTATTGTATAGTTTTCCCCACACTGTTCCTAGTGAATCTAAACTTTCGGGTTGTGAGAATTCTTCCTTTATCGGTCCAACTAATTTTCTATGTAATATCTTTAACTCTTCACCTTCATATACTTTATCTTCTTCTAAATTAATCTTTCTTGGTTTTGAATGATTTTTAAATTCTCTAGTATAAGAGCACATAGTAATATCTGTGTGATTTTTCTCTGCAACCTCATACATTTTCTCAACACAATCTAAATCTATCCAATCATCACCATCAACAAAAGCTATGTATTTTCCAATGGCTAATTCCATTCCTTTATTTCTACTACTAGAAACACCACTATTCTTTTTTGTCATTAGTTTTATTCTTTTATCTTTTTTTTCATACTCTTTTAAAATTTCAAAAGTTGTATCCTTTGATTCATCATCTATAACTATAATTTCTATATCTGCAAGGGTTTGATTAATTAAGCTATCCATACATCTTTCTATATACTTTTCACAATTATATACTGGTACTATAATACTTACCTTAGGCTCACTCATCTCTCAATCTCCTCAACAGTCATCTCAACTACCTTCCTCTTATCAAAAACATCCTCCATATGCCTTCTGCCACACTGCCCCATCTTCGCCTTATCATCATAGCTCATCAGCGCGAACTTCTTAATCTTGTCA
>JABLTO010034826.1_pt1 | contig 15617 bp, 15 predicted proteins | sample 7160091 | NCBI WGS metagenome assembly JABLTO01 (sample SAMN14651225, study PRJNA627086) | human gut metagenome | isolation source: feces | host: Homo sapiens
CTTTACAAAGTAGCAAATTTACGGCTGTGCCCCTGCCCTTTACAAAGTAGCAAATTTACGGCTGTGCCATCCTGCCATTTCCTAAGCAGACTTTTAATCACCGTCAGTACTTAGTTGCCGTATTTTGGCAACTTATGTACTGCTACGGTGATTATTAAGCGCAAGCGGGTCTGCGAGGAAATGCAGGAAGCACGGCTTCACAGATTACTAAGCGCAAGCGGGTCGGCGAGGAAATGCAGGAGGCACGGCTTCATCCCAACAACATAGAAAGAAGGAACCAAAATGACAGATTACCAGAAAACCATGGAAGAAATCGTAGAAAACGGCATTGCCCAGGGACACATCATCGGTGCCAATGTGCTGATGATAAAGGATGACAAAGAAGTATATTTTAAGAGCCACGGCTATGCGGATAAGGAGAACGGCGTGCTCATGAAAAGGGATGCCATTTTCCGGCTGTACTCCATGACAAAGCCGGTTACGGCAGCAGCCACCATGATACTGGCGGAACGGGGAAAAATAGACCTCTGGGATCCGGTATCCAGGTATATCCCCGAATTTGCGGACTGCAAGGTCATGGAAGAGGACGGCAGACTTACGCCGCCCAGGCGCCCGGTGAAAATCTGGGATCTGCTTACCATGACATCCGGTCTTACCTACCCAGATATGGGGTGCGAGCCCGGCAGGCAGATGGATGTGCTGTTTAAGGAATTAAAAGAGAAACTGGCGCAGGGCATTCACACCGATACGCTGGAGTATTGCCGCAGGATTGCCAAGGTGCCTCTTTGCTTCCATCCCGGCGAAAAATGGAGATATGGTTTGTCAGCGGACATTTTAGGTGGTATCATAGAGGTGGTTTCCGGGGATACCTTTGGAAACTTTTTACAGAAGGAAATTTTTGAACCGCTTGGGATGAAGGATACCGGCTTTGTAGTACCAAAGGAGAAGAGAGATCGTTTTGCAGCCTGCTATCAGTGGAGCAGCGAGGAGGGCAGACTCATTCCCTATACGGACAATCATCTGGGACTGGAAGGCTACGGCGAAGATGTGGTATACGAATCCGGCGGAGCGGGACTGGTGTCCACCGTGGATGATTACGCAAAATTTGCCCGCATGATGATGCACTACGGTACATTGGACGGTGTGCGGATTTTAGGCCGTAAAACCGTGGAACTGATGACAAGCTCCCATCTGACCAGGGAGCAGGCGAAAGATTTTAACTGGGACAGTCTGTGGGGTTATGACTATGGATTTTTAACGAGAGTGCTGCGCAATCCCGGCGAAGCAGGCTGCAATGCCAGTGTGGGCGAATACGGCTGGGACGGCTGGACGGGCAATTACATCACCATGGACCCCAGTGAGAATATGGCACTTCTTTACTTTATCCAGAAAACGGATGCGGGTACCACGGAAGAAGTGCGGAAGCTGCGCATGACGGTTTATGCATCTTTGTAAGAGTCCTTCTGAAGGAAAGGATATCACATGAACATTTTGACAGCGGACAATATCACAAAGGCATACGGAGAAAGAAGGCTTCTGGACGGAGCCTCCTTCTTTTTGCAGGAAGGGGAAAAGATCGGTATCATCGGCATCAACGGTACCGGCAAAAGCACATTGCTTAAAATTCTGGCAGGTCTGGAAGAACCGGATGAGGGAAAGGTAATCCGGGCACAGGGTATGGTGGTCCGTTTTCTGCCCCAGCATCCGGTTTTCCGGCCGGAGGATACCCTGATAGAGGCACTGCTTCGGGAAAACGGGAAATTTGACGGAGAGTCCGGTACGTTGCTTACGGATGACGGCAAAAGTATGGCACTGCAGTCCGGTCAGGATGTGGCAGACAGAGAAGTGAGAAACCTGATCACCGATGCCCAGAATATGATGACAAGGCTCGGCATCACGGATTTTAACGAAACCTGCGGTCATTTGTCCGGCGGGCAGAAGAAAAGGCTGGCACTGATCAGTGTACTGCTGACACCTTCCGATGTGCTGATCTTGGATGAGCCTACCAACCATCTGGACGGGGATATGGCCGAATGGCTGGAAGAGGTGCTGAAAAAGAGAAAAAATGCGGTCACCATGGTGACCCATGACCGGTATTTCTTAGACAGCGTGGCAGGTAGAATTATTGAAATCGACAGGGGAAAAATTTATTCCCATGAGACCAATTATTCCGGCTATCTGGAAGAAAAAATAAGCCGGGAGGAAATGGCGGAAGCGGCGGAAAGAAAGCGGCAGTCCCTGCTCCGCACGGAGCTTGCCTGGGTGCAGAGAGGCGCAAGAGCCCGTTCCACCAAGCAAAAGGCAAGGCTGGAGCGATATGAAGAGTTAAAGAACCGCAAAACGGAGTCTGTTTCCGCCAACGTGGAGTTAAGCTCCGTTTCTAACCGCATGGGAAGGACAACCATTGAGTTAAACCATATTTCCAAGAGCTATCCGGGCAAGGAACTTATCCGGGATTTTTCCTATATTTTCTTAAAGAATGACCGAGTTGGATTTGTGGGCAGGAACGGCTGCGGCAAAACCACCCTGATGAAAATGATTACCGGAGCCGTGCAGCCGGATGCGGGTGATATCGAAATTGGACAGACCATTAAAATCGGCTATTATGCGCAGGAATGTGACATGCCGGACGACAAAAGGGTGATTGATTACATCCGGGATGTGGCGGAGATTATCGATACTACGGAGGGCAAGGTCACGGCGGCAAGGATGCTGGAAAAGTTTTTGTTTTTGGGCGAAGACCAGTATGGTCTTGTGGGCAAGCTTTCCGGCGGGGAAAAAAGAAGGCTGGCTTTGTGCCGGGTACTGATGGAAGCACCGAATGTCCTTATTTTAGACGAGCCCACCAACGATCTGGATATTGCCACTCTTACCATTCTGGAAAGTTACCTGGATACTTTTCAGGGGATCGTCATTGCCGTGTCCCATGACCGTTATTTCCTGGACCGCACCATGAAGCGGATTTTTGCGTTTGAAGGAAATGGCAGCATCCGGCAGTATGAGGGAAATTATTCCGATTATCTGTTGCGCAAGAGTGTGGAAGCCGAGCTTTCCCAGGAAGCTTTTGGGGGTGGAAAGAGCGGCAAAACGACAGGCAAAGAGAGCATGGAGAAGGATAGCAGTACGGAGGCAGAGTCTGCCGGGGAGAAAAAGAACACCTGGGATCCCGGAAAACGGAAATTAAAGTTTTCCTACAAGGAACAGAAGGAATACGAAACCATCGAGCAGGATATTGCGGATCTGGAACAACAGATTGCCGGGCTGGAAGACAGCATTTCTGTCTATGCCTCCGACTTTGTGAAGCTGCAGGAGATTAACCGGAAAATAGAAGAGCAGAAAGCCGCACTGGATGAAAAAATGGAACGCTGGATGTATCTGGAGGAGCTGGCGGCAAAGATTGCCGAACAATAAGCGGAAGATTTTTGAGGAAATTTTTAGAAGAGTTTGGGTTGTAGTTTTTCATAAAACAAGATATAATAAGGACAAGAAGTTTCGGAAGACTTTAACAATAATATACAGATTACAGAAAGGCATAGTGATTACGATGGAAATACTTTTATTGGGCGGCGGCCTTTTAATTGTGATTTTTGCGGTAGTGGTATCCGTGGTTTCATCCGTGGTAAGTGCTATTGCAGCAGACCAGGACGATGCAGAAGACTAAATAAGTCTTCTGCATTTTTCTTTCAGAAAAGATGGGAGGAAGAAGCTTCTTACCGGGACAGGAACTTCCTCTTCCGTATCAGTTTTGCCACAGTGGAGGAGGATGCTTCCACTTTTACCAGACTGCCGGGCATTCACAGAGAAATTCTTCTGCTGAACGGACAGCCGGGTGTGGTAAAGCTCATAAGCGACGAAGAAAATCCGGAAAGAGCATCAGGATCTGACCCATATGATAGAAGAGGAACAGGAAAACTTAAACAGGCTGCCGGAAATAGTTTCCGGGGAAGCTTACCGCAAGATAGTAAAAGCGATGACGGACCGGAAAAAAATCGTTTTGCTGTCGGCAAGAATTTCCGCCACTCTCTTGGACCAGATACATTATATGCTTTCCAAAATCCGGGACAACGTGCAGATTGTACTGCCGGGAAGCCCCGAATGGAACAACCTGATACTGGAGAAGCCGGAAGATACGTTTATTTTTACCATTATGTTTCCCCGGTACCCCAACATTCTGATAACGGAAATTGCCGCCCTGCATAAAGCGGGATTTGAAATCGGACTTATGACCAACAGTATGTTAAGTCCCCTGATACCGCATTCATCTTATTATATAGAAGTACCGGTTTCCTCCACTTCCATTTTCGACAGCTACGGAACCGCAACGGTACTTTTGAATTATCTGGTACGGGACATTGCCGGACAGACGGAAAAGCTGGAGGAACGGCTTGACAGGCTGGAAACCTACGAGAAAGAAAACGATACCTATTATCGGATATAAAAAAGAGATGCGTAGACAACAGAAACGGATCTGCAGGCAAGAAAATGGCTGACGGATTACGCAGAAAAGCTGGGAGCCAGGGTCCGTACGGACGCCATTGCCAATATCCATGCCGTACTTCCCGGTACGGAGCACTTAAAAAAATTAGTCACCGGTTCCCACCACGATGCGGTGCCGAACGGCGGAAAGTTTGACGGAGCCATGGGTGTTTTGCTGGGAATCGAAGTCATGCAGAGCATTCTGGAAAACGGGATCTGGTTAAGACACCCATACGAGGTGCTGATGTTTACCGCAGAAGAACCCAATCCCTTTTCCATTTCCACCATGGGAAGCCGCAGCATTACGGGAAAAATACCGGAGGAGATGCTCCTTTCCGCCACGGACTGCTATAGCGGTATGCCGCTGCCGGAGGCGATAAAAAGGGTGGGCGGCGATTTATCCCGGCTGAAAGAGGACAGGATGACGTACAAGGAAATGAGCGCTTTTATCGAGTGCCATATTGAACAGAGCCGCAACCTGGACGATGCCGGACTTTCCGTGGCAACGGTCGGCAAGCTGGATGTGAAACCCAATTCCGCCAACATCATACCGGATTCGGTCAGCTTTATTATGGAAATCCGGACATCCTGTGAAGAAGAAAAGCAGGCATTTTTACATAAGGTAGCAGAAGAATTTGCAGGCATAGAAAAAGAAAGGGACGTTTCCCTTACACGGATTACAAATGGGGTGACATCACCAACTACAATATGGTTTTGGACCGCAGCAAATTCGGTATCGACGGCTGCGTGGAAATCCTAAAGGCGGCTTACGACGCCCTGTAGACAGCAGGTTCCGGGCGGGTACTCTTTACAGAAAATGGAAGAATGCGGAAGGTTAAGTTCGCGGGCAGACATGCCGATAAATCTTTTACTGAAACAGTACGGTAAGGAGGACGGCCCATGATAACCATCAGTCTTTGTATGATAGTGAAAAATGAAGAAAAAGTCCTGAAGAGATGCTTAGACAGCGTCAGGGATCTGGTGGACGAAATGATTATCGTGGATACCGGCTCCACGGACAGGACGAAGGAAATCGCAGCCTCCTATCCCGGTGCGAAGATTTACGATTTTACCTGGGTGGACGATTTCGCAAAAGCGAGAAACTTCGCTTTTTCCAAGGCAACCTGTGACTATATTTATTCGGCGGATGCGGATGAGGAAATCAACGAGGAAAACCGGAAAAAATTCATGCGCTTAAAGCAGGTGCTTCTGCCGGAAATCGAAATTGTGCAGATGAAATACGTCAACCAGCTTTCTTACAGCACGGTTTACAATTACGACGAAGAGTACCGGCCCAAGCTGTTCAAGAGGGTGAGAGGTTTTATCTGGGAAGGCGCCATTCATGAAACCGTGGCAACCGGTCCCATTGTGTACGACAGCGACATCAGCATCCAGCACAAACCGGAGAGCTTACATACCGGCAGGGATTTTGCCGCATTTGAAAGACTGATAAAAAGAGGCGAGCCCCTCTCTAAAAGGCTGAAAAATATGTACGCCAGGGAGCTGTTTATTGCAGGCGGAAAAGAAGATTTCCGGCAGGCGGCGGATTATTTTGAACAGATTGCGGACACGGCGGAGGACGAAGAGGAGCTGAAGGAAGCGTTGGCGGTAGTGGTTGCTGCCAAACGGCAGAGAAAAGACACCGACAATTTCTTTAAGTATGCCTTAAAGTCCGTGATACTGGGCGGCTGCTCCGAGGTATGCTTTGAAATCGGCGAATATTATTTTTCTAAGGGCGATTATGAAGAAGCGGTGCTCTGGTATTACAATGCCCGCTACGAAACGGAAGCCATTCTCTGCCTTAAGAAAAAGGAAAGAGAACCGCTGGAAAAATTAGTGGAGTGCTGCGAGAAGTTAAACCGTCCGGAGGATGCTTACACCTACCGGAAAGAATTAGAACAGTTATAGGGGCTGTTACAGAAAAAGAAAGACCCCTGATTTGGTAAATATAACAGAAAAAATGCCACCCAATCTTGTGAAAATAAACCAATAGGCAGAAACACAAAAAGGTGGTAAGATAACCACATTACCTGTTGAAATTGAAGAAGCGAGACAGAGGGCCCGGAAAGGCTCTCTTAAACGTATATTCATTTCAGGAGGTTTTTTTATGCACAAATTTAAGAGTTATATCTGGGAATGGCTGATTGGCTTCAGCCTGATTGTTTTGTATCTGTTAAGCTCCGCAAGGGTGGTAAGCGCGGCGGAAAATCCGTCCTTTACCCATACACATGCGGCAAAATGCACGCAGAAATCTACGGAAACCTGTACGGTGCACCACACATGCAGTTATCACGAAGAGCACCAGACAAGGTTCTGCAATACCTGCGGCAAGGGAACCGACCACAAGCTGACTGCGCACACCTATACCTGCTCCAAGCAGAATGACACCTGGCAGCCGGACGGTGTCTGTACCTGTACGGTCTGCGGCACTTCCGTGGGCTGGGTCAATCCGCCCGGAAAAAAGCACGAATATACCGTGGACAAGAGAGTCTGCGGCATGGAAGAGGGAGAGGTAACCGCGACCTTAAGTGTCAGTGCCGACAGCACTGCATGGACCAATAAAGCGGTGGGACTGACGGCATCTGTGGCGGTACTTAAGGACGATATATCCAGTCAGGGGATTACGCTAAGCTGGCAGGACGGCAAAATGAGTGTCACTCAGAACGGTACCTACACAGTGACCGCCACCAACGGGCAGGGACAGAGCATCAGTGCGTCCGTTGCGGTAAACTGCATTGATACCACGGCGCCGGTGATTTCTTCGGTGACCGGGGACACCGGCAGCATGAGCAAAACCGCCATTTCCGTTACGGTAGCAGCTTCTGATGCGGAAAGTGGTCTGGCGGAGGCTCCTTTTTCCACGGACGGCGGCAGCAGCTTTGGCACAGCCAATACGTTTACGGTAACGGAAGGAAATCCCGTCACCTTTGTGGTAAAGGATAAAGCCGGAAATACGACGCAGAAAACCATTAAGCGGGGGGACTTTCCCTATCCTGCCGAAAAGCCTTCGGAGGGCGGCAACAAACCCGGCGGTGAGAGCGGCGGAACGGGAGGAAGCGGCAACGGAGGAAACAGCGGAACCGGAGGCAGCGGAACCGGAGGCAGCAATACGGGAGGAAACAGCGGTAACGGAGGAAACAGTGGAAATGACAGCAACAGTACCGGAGGAAACAACGATACCGGCAGTAACGGAACGGGCAACGGCGGATCAGGCGGGAAAGGCAGCAGTACCGGAGCAGGCGGTAAACAGAATGGCGGCAATGCCGGTAAAAATTCCGATAAAAACAGAACTTCCGGAAAGGATACTGCAGGAAACAACGGAAACAATGCGGATGCCGGAACCGGCGCAGAGGGAAGCAAGAAAGAAAATGCGGCAGGAAAGAGCGGAACGGACAGCAAAATGCTTCTCATTGCCAGATTAGAAAAGGAACGGCTGTTGGCCCAGAAGGATATGATGGACGACGACAGGCTGGCAGGCGGCTATGCGGATGCCGGAACCGGCGTGGAGGAAAGCACGGATGAAGAAATGCCTTCCCTTAAAAGCAATGCGGGCGGTCTTGCCGGAATGGTAAGCTGGATAGGAGCAAATCCGCTTCCGGCAGCAGGGGGCATGCTGCTTCTGGCAGCTCTTCTTATCGGAGGGTATCTGTTCTGGTATTTCGGTGTGGATGTGTACTGCTACGACGGCGGCGAGGAGTATAAGCGTCTGGGACTTTTGTTCGTGAAGAAGAAGCAGGGCTCCTATGAATTACAGTTTCCCGACGGCATTACGGAGGATGAAGGGAAGGAACGGTTCCGTCTGGTCTTTAAGGGCAGACTGATAAAGCAGGCGAGACACCGCAAGCTTACCATTCATTACGGCGGACGAAAGATATTGCAGTCCATGGAAGAATGTGTAGACTTTGTACTTTAGTCATGTTAAAATCAAAGGCGTTAAAGCTGATAAAAAGAACAGTAATACATAGAGAATAACAGGAAAGAAGGCAGAGTATGAACTGGGAAGAAAATGTCAGAAGGGTAGTCCCCTATGTTCCGGGAGAACAGCCCAAGGACACAAATGTCATTAAACTCAATACAAACGAAAATCCCTACCCGCCCGCACCGGGTGTGGAGAAGCTTAAGCAGGAGTTTTCCTGCGACAGACTGCGGCTCTATCCCGACCCGGAGGCAACGGTGCTGGTGGATGCGATCGCGAAGCGTTACGGTGTAAAGCCCGCACAGGTTTTTGTGGGCGTCGGCTCCGATGACGTGCTGGCAATGGCGTTCCTGACATTTTTCAATGGGGAAAAGCCGATACTTTTCCCGGATATTACCTACTCGTTCTATGATGTGTGGGCGGACCTTTACCGGATACCCTATAAGACCTGCCCGCTGGATGAAAATTTCCGGATGAACATCAGGGACTATGAGCAGGAAAACGGGGGTATCATTTTCCCCAATCCCAATGCTCCTACCGGTGTGCTGGAAACCGTGGAAAATATTGAAACCATTGTGAAGAACAACCCGGATGTGGTGGTGATTGTGGACGAAGCCTATATCGATTTCGGCGGTACCAGTGTTCTTCCTTTGGTGGAAAAATACGAAAACCTGCTGGTGGTGCAGACCTTTTCCAAATCACGCTCCATGGCGGGCATGCGTATCGGTTTTGCAATCGGCAGCAAAAAGCTGATTTCCTATATGAATGATGTGAAGTTTTCCTTCAACTCCTACACCATGGACTGGTTTACCCAGATTTTGGGTGCGGAGGCTGTGCGTGACGAAGCCTATTTTAAGAAGTGTACGGATAAAATTGTGGAAGTACGGGAATGGACTAAGGAAGAACTTAAGAAATTACAGTTCACCTTTGAAGACTCCAGGGCAAACTTTATTTTTGCCAAGCATGCAACCTTAAGCGGTGATACCATTTTCAAGGCATTAAAGGAAAGAAAGATTTTTGTAAGGCATTGGAACGAGGAAAGAATTTCCGACTATCTGCGTATTTCCATCGGTACGAAAGAGCAGATGCAGGCGCTTATAGATGCCCTGAAAGAAATCACACAGATGTAAAAGGAGAAAAATTATGCAGTTTATCAAGAACATGGCAAAGGGTGCCGTAATCGGCATTGCCAACATTATCCCCGGAGTCAGCGGCGGCACCATGGCAGTTACCATGGGCATTTACGACAAGCTGATTTTCTGTCTGACCCATTTATTCAAAGAATTCAGGAAGAGCGTTAAATTTTTAATTCCCATTCTGCTGGGCGCCGCAGTGGCGCTGGTGGCAGGTTCCTTCGGAATAGAATTTCTGTTTAGAAAGTTTCCGGTTCCCACAAACCTTTTCTTTATCGGTCTGATTCTGGGCGGACTTCCCATGATGACCAAGAAGGTAAAGGGACAGAAAATAAAGGTGGGACATATGATTTCCCTGATTGCCTTTTTTGCCCTGGTTGTGGTTATGGGACTGATGGGCGACAAGGAAGGCAGAGCTGTGGACTTAAGCTTTAATTTCCTTAATGTGATAATCCTTTTTCTGGTGGGCGTAATTGCTTCCGCAACCATGGTTATTCCCGGAGTCAGCGGCTCCATGGTTCTTTTGCTGCTTGGTTTTTACAACCCCATTATTGCACAGATTAATGATTTTATCCGTTCCCTTACCTCCGGTGATTTTGCCGGGGTACTGAAGGGCTGCGGCATACTGGTGCCTTTCGGTATCGGTGTGGTAATCGGTATTTTTGCCATTGCCAAGTTGATTGAGATTATTTTTGAAAAGTTCCCGCTGTATGCGAACTGGGCGATTATCGGTCTGATTGTGGCTTCCCCGTTTGCCATTATTTTCAACAATCTGGCAAGCTTTTCAGGTGTTACGGTACTGACGGTGGTAAGCAGTGTCATTACCTTTGCGGTTGGTTTCTTTGTAGCATTAAAACTGGGTGAATAAGGAGACGGAAGTGAAAGCATATACGGATTTTGCTTATGTATACGATACCTTCATGGATGAAACACCCTATGAGGAATGGAGCCTGTTTTTACAGGAAAAAATAAAACAGTATGGCATTTCCAGACCGGAGCGTTCCGAGGATGCCATAGAGTCCGAGAAAAATCTGGTTCTGGACCTTGGCTGCGGCACCGGCACCCTGACGGAGCTTTTAGCGGAGGCGGGTTACGACATGATTGGCGTGGACAATTCCTGCGACATGCTTAACATTGCCCGTGAAAAGAGTGCGGAGAAGGGACTGGAAATTCTGTATCTGCTGCAGGATATGCGGGAGCTGGATTTATACAGTACCATCGGTACAGTGGTCAGTGTCTGCGACTCCTTAAATTACCTGCTTACCACACAGGATTTGGAAAAAACCTTTCGGCTGGTGAAAAATTTCCTCTATCCCGGCGGTATCTTTATCTTTGATTTCAATACGGTTTATAAGTACGCCGAGGTTATCGGGGATGCGACCATTGCCGAAAACAGAGAGGACTGCAGCTTTATCTGGGAAAATTATTATTACCCCGAAGAATGCATCAATGAATATGATGTGACGGTTTTTGTGGAAGAGGAAGAGGACTTGTACCGCAAATTTACGGAAACCCATTACCAGAGAGGATATACCCTTGCGGAAATGGAAGAGCTGGTAACAAAGGCGGGTATGTCCATTATTGAAGCACTGGATGCGGACACGAAGGGTCCCGTCCGTCCGGATAGCGAAAGAATTTATATCATTGCCGGAAAATCGGGAGCCGACACCTCGGTGCAGAACTGAAAACGCAGGCTTTGAAACAGAGTCTATGATGACAGAAAGCAGGAATGAACAATGCATGATTATATGGTAAGAGCCACAGCGGCAGGTGCCCAGATAAGGGCGTTTGCCTGTACCACAAAAGAGCTTGTGGAGGAAGCAAGAAAAGCACACAACACCAGTCCTGTGGTGACGGCAGGGCTTGGCAGACTGTTAAGCGCCGGCTGCATGATGGGCAGCATGTTAAAAGGAGAGGACGATCTGATTACTCTGATTGTGAGGGGAGACGGTCCTTTACAGGGACTGACGGTGACGGCTGACAGCAAAGGCCGCGTCAAAGGCTATCCTCTGGTGCCGGATGTGATATTACCGGCAAATGCCATAGGAAAACTGGATGTGGGCGGCGCCGTGGGCCGCGGTTACCTCAAAGTTATCCGGGATATGGGCTTAAAAGAGCCATATGTAGGACAGACGGAGCTTCAGACCGGAGAAATCGCAGAGGATTTAACGTATTACTTTGCCCTTTCCGAACAGGTGCCTTCTTCTGTAGGATTGGGTGTCCTCATGGAGAAGGACAATACCGTGAAGCAGGCAGGCGGCTTTATTATCCAGCTTATGCCTTTTGCGGAGGAAGAAGTCATTGCCAGACTGGAAGAAAATTTACAGAACATAAAGTCCGTTACCGCCATGCTGGAAGCGGGACACACTCCCGAAGAGATGCTTACGCAGATTTTGGACGGTATGGACGTGGAAATCCTGGACACCATGCCGGTTTCCTTCTACTGCAACTGCAGCAAGGAAAGAGTGCAGAAAGCCTTGATGGGCATGGGACGAAGGGATCTGGAGGATATTATAAAGGACGGAGAGGGCATTGACGTCAACTGCCACTTCTGCAACAAGAATTATCACTTCACCATAGACGAGCTGAAAGCCCTGCTGGACGGACAGGAATAGAATACAGAAGTAGAATAAAGGAACAGATTACAGAGAAACAGGTTGATTATTTTCAAAATACTGTGTATACTAAACGTAGAAGTAAATGTTTGCCGCTTGCTGATGGCGCGGGATATAAATAATTCAGTTTGTATATGAAGCCACTTGCTATACAGGTGGGATAAAAATAGTATAGTTTGTAAATGTTCCCCATCAGTGTTTGCTGATGGGGAATTTTCATATAAAGGAAAGGCGTTTTATGGAAATACGGCAGGGATATTCATATCATATCAAGGATGAATTTTTTTGCTTGGTTGATGATAAATATTTGATGAGCAATAAGGAACAGGGAAATTATCGTCCTCATTATTATGCGATTCAGGATAAAAAAAATCCGAAATTATATTGGATGATACCGATTAGTTCACAGGCAGAGAAATATAAGGAAATTATTGAGAAGAAAAAGAAACGATACGGTAGATGTAACACGATTGTGATTGGTTTGTTTGCAGGAAAAGAAAATGCTTTTCTGATACAGAATGCATTCCCTGTTATTGAAAAATATTTTGACCATATTCATACAATTCAAGAACAGCCGGTTACTGTACATAAAAAGCTGGATAAATTACTTGTTGAAAATCTGTATAAAGTGTTGGCTATGTGTAATTGTGGAATTAAATTGACTTTTACGGATATTAAAGCAATCAGAACAATTATGGAAGAAGAACTGGCAAGGGGCGGCGACTCAACTTAACAGGTCGCCGCCTGTTTTTCATTACCCGTTACTCGGAAACAACGGCCGCTTTATCCAGGCAGGTCTGTATGGTTTCCAGTAAAATGAGAGTGGTGTATTTGTTCTCGTCCTGATAGCTGACGGAGGAAAGGGGTGTGCCGTCTGTAAGCTGGGTGGAAACGGAAGCCAGTGTGGGCTCCATTAAGGGATACATGGTCGTTACCGCCTCATCTAAGTTGACCAGCCGGACGGAAGAGATGCCGCCCTCATTCACCACTACCTCCATATCCACACTGTAGCCGGAAAGGGGCAGGGTGGAAGCATATACGCCGGGTATGTAGGAATTTTTTGTTGCATCGGGATTTTCATTCATGGAAAAGTCCTCCGCAGAGCTTCCGGACACAGAGTTTTCCATACTTTCCGAAGGTGGCGTGTCGTTTTTTCTTTTTGGCAGAAACATGATGATTAACAGTATAACAAACAAGATTCCCAGCGCGGCGAAGATGCCTGTATAAATCAGTTCTTTTAAATGGAGTACTACGATTTTTGTTTTAGAATTCATAAGGTGTCCTGCACGTATTCTTTTTATTAAGGATATGCGGGAGAACCGTCAATAATGCTATTGACAAGACGGTTTCTGCGTTGCTATTATGAAAAATAATGTGATAAATACGGAGGTTTTGCCATGCAGAAGTACACAAAGGAAGATATTTTTAATCTGGTAGAAGACGAGGATGTGGAATTTATCCGTCTGCAGTTTACGGATTTGTTCGGCAATCTGAAAAATATAGCCATTACCGTAAGCCAGCTTGAGAAAGCGCTGGACAATAAAATTTATTTTAACCCGGCATCCATTGACGGTTATGTAAAGGATGAGGACGATGTATTGTTTTTACATCCCGACCTTTCCACCTTTGTTATTTTCCCCTGGAGACCCCAGCAGGGAAAGGTTGCCCGTATGATCTGCGATGTCTATAGACAGGACGGCACTCCTTATGAGGGCGATTCCCGTTACATCTTAAAGCAGGCAGTGGAAGAGGCAGGCAGAAAGGGCTATACCTTTGATGTCAGGACAGAGTGCGAATTTTTCCTGTTCCAGACGGATGAAAACGGACTGCCCACCACCGTTACTTATGAGCAGGCAGGTTATCTGGATTTAGCACCGATTGATATGGGTGAAAATGCCAGAAGAGATATTATTATGACACTGGAGCAGATGGGCTTTGAAATTGAGTCCTCCCACCATGAGGATGCGCCCGCCCAGCACGAAATTGATTTTATGAACGATGAAGCTGTAGCGGCGGCTGACAATATGAACACCTTTAAGCTGGCAGTCAAGAGTATTGCCAAGTCCCACGGTCTGCATGCCACTTTTATGCCCAAGCCGAAGCAGGGCGTCAGCGGTTCCGGCATGAATATCAAGATGTCCTTAAAGAAGGACGGAAAGAGCATTTTCGAGCCGGTAAACGATAATGGAGAACTGAGTAAGGAAGCCATGTGGTTTATCGGAGGACTGCTTAAGCATGTAAGAAGCATGGCGCCGGTTACCAATCCACTGGTAAATTCCTACAAGCGTCTGGTGCCCGGTTTTGAAGCACCGGTGCAGATTGGTTTCGGCAGCCACAGCAGAAGCGTTATGGTATATCTTCCTCACATTGTAGGAGAAGAAGCCAGACTGGAATTCAGAAGCCCGGATCCTGCAGCCAATCCTTATCTGACCTTAAGCCTCTGCTTACAGGCAGGTCTTAAGGGTATTGAAGAACATACCGAACCGGATATGGATGCCAAGGCGGATATGCCGGACAATCTCTGGGAAGCAATCCGCAGCATGGAAGAGGATGCTTTTGTGGAGAAAGTGCTTGGCAGCAAGGTAAATAAACGCTACCTGGAATTAAAGAAAGCGGAATGGAACCGTTACCGTGTGCAGGTTTCCGAATGGGAAATCAATGAATATCTGTACCGTTTCTAAAGAGAGCCACCTCATAACAATACTTAAAAGGAAGGTGGTTCTGTGACAAATATTCTTGTGGTCTTTCCGAAACTGGAAGAAGGCAGGAGCATTAAGAACCTCTTGGTACGCAGTGGTTTCAACGTGACCGGTATCTGTACCTCCGGCGCACAGGCGGTGGCGCGTGCGGACGAATGGAACGAAGGAATTATTGTGTGCGGCTATAAGATGACGGATATGCTTTACTCACAGCTGCGGGAGCTTCTGCCGAACGATTTTGAAATGCTCGCCCTGATGCAGGCGCAGCACATTGGCGAAATACGAAAAGATAATATTGTATGCCTGGGAATGCCGCTTAAGGTACAGGAACTGGTGAACACCGTCAACATGATGGTGGACAACATGGAACGACGCCGGAGGAAGCGGAGACTCACTCCCAGGGTACGAAACGACAGGGACGCGGCTATGATTGCCGAAGCAAAGGAGCTTCTCATGAGCCGTAACCACATGACAGAAGAGGAAGCGCACCGTTATATCCAGCGCTCCAGCATGGATACCGGTACCAATATGGTGGAAACGGCGCAGATGGTACTGACCATGATGCGGTAAAAAACAGAAAAGCATTTTTTGCATGTAGAAATGGCACGAAGCTTGCAGTTATGGAAAGGAATGGACATTACTATGAAATTTACAAAAATGCATGGTTGCGGCAATGATTATATCTATGTGGACGGCAGCAAGGAGATTATCCCGGCGGAAAGAAAGCCGGAGGAAACTATAAGTAAAAATAAAAAAATCAAAAAAGGACCATATATCA
>JABLTO010103480.1_pt1 | contig 15616 bp, 21 predicted proteins | sample 7160091 | NCBI WGS metagenome assembly JABLTO01 (sample SAMN14651225, study PRJNA627086) | human gut metagenome | isolation source: feces | host: Homo sapiens
AAAAAGGTGATGAAATAGTAATATTAATATGATACAATATACTTGTAATAAAGATAAGGAGGTAAATAAAATATGATTAAATATCTTAGAGAGAAATTATCTGAAATAACTGAGCAACTCAATGACGCAATTTATGATCATTATGAAGAATTGATATTAAGGCATCGTACGATCACAAAAGTGCTATACATGTGTATTGAGTATAAGAATGTTGATACACTAAAAGCATTATTAGCGGATAAGATCAGAATGGAGCAAATGTTACAAAAGGGTTATAATAGACACTACAGTAATAATGATATTACCTATGATGAATATTCAGAGTTAACTGATCAAAGCAATATTGTTATTGACATTTTATCTGAAGTAATTGAATTTATCAACTCACATAGATAAGTCGAAACACCTCAAATGAGGTGTCGCCGGGAGATGGACTACCCGCGCCTGAAGATGACAGTCCAGAAAGGGAAAGAATGAAAATTAGGGAAGTAAATCAAGTCAGTCTGGATGAGATTGCAGGCTATATGAATGACGAAATCAGAGAACAAGTTCACGCTGAACTTGCGACTTGTACGCCGGAAGAATTTTTAACAAGATACTTACAGCTTGATTGCGAATTTATCAATTTACTAGTATGTGAATTTAATATCGAGATTGATTAAACGCTCGAATAATCGGGGCTTGAAAGGAGGTAAGATGACAAACATATTATTAATAATTATCATAGCTGAGTTAATTATGGTAATTGCCAATCAGTTCGGGGATTGAAAACGTAATACATATATAGAAAGGTTAAAAGGTGGGAATTATGACAAACACAACTTATAACTACAACGAAGCAGTAAAGAATGACGTTTTGGATTATATCAGAAATGAAGTAAACTTCTCAGAATTTGAAGACTTGGAAGAGTTAGAGCAGTCACTTAATGATGACTTATGGACAGTGGACAGCGTAACCGGAAACGCAAGCGGAAGTTATACATTTAATCGCTATTAGGCTCAGGAATATGTTATGGATAACATCGAGTTGTTAAATGATGCTTGCGAAGAGTTTGGAACTAATACGGAAACAGTCGGAGAAAAATTCTTGAATGAAGAATTTGAATGGATGGATGTTACTATCAGATGCTACTTGTTAGCTCAGGCAATCAGTGAAGCACTAGAAGAAGTTGAAGACGAGTTCAACGCAGCACACGAGAACAGCGAAGAAGAATAGAACCATGACGCTCACCAATTTGCGGAAAATGAAATTGAAGTGATGGCAATGTATGAAAAATGGCGATGAACTGGATAAGGAGGTGAATAAAATATGCATGATTATTTGAAAGGTCAATTGATTGAAAACGTAATACTTTTGTAACACTTTTGTAACCATTATAGCACTAAAATATGCTATACTCTAATTGTGGCAGAAAATGTGTCCTCTGAACTCCTGAATAGGCCGGGCCGCCACACCCGGCCAGAATAGTGAGGTAGATATGTTAAATGATATTGTAGGGCAATTTATTGAGTCTCAAAATATGAAACTGTGCTATCAGTTCTGGGAAGAGAATACAGAGACATTAATTGTCGAATATATAAATACAACTTATAAACTCAGGTTTTTATGCGAAACTAGCACACGTATACCAGAACTATTGATTTTGAAATATATAAATTGCAAATACATTGATGTTCAATTTTTCTCAATCAATAAAATTTAAGTCGAAACACCTCAAATGAGGTGTCGCCGGGACAAGGACTACCCGTGCCTGATGATGACAGTCCAGAAAGGGAAAACAAATGGCAAAAATGGTAACACGCACAATTTTATCAACAGAAGTAAAAGCAATGACAGCTAATCTATCTGAAAACGTACTGGAAGAAGTAACTTATAACATTCCTGGGAAAATCACAAACAAAGACAAGGCTATGAACATCCTCAGGAAGCAATACACAACTTCATCGAGAATACCAACAACAGTCCTTGAACTTACCATATGTGAAAAACTTTATGGAGTGCCAGAAGAAACCTTTATTGAGCACGCTGTAGAACTTCCGCCTAGAGCGTCAAAGAAGGAGGTTGAATAATGGCAGAGTATAAGGCAATGGTCGAAAGTGCATCCTGGGAGATGACAGCAAGGGAAAAGCTTAGGTATACGGATTTTACTGACGTGATCCAGATTGATGAAGCCACACAAGCAGGAGATATAATTATAGACGTAGACAAGTGGCTCGTAGTTCAGGTTCATAATGAAAAATCAGATACAATAGACTATAAGAAATACGTAATAATTGACCAGGAAGGACAGGCATATGTTACTGGATCTGAAAGTTTTTGGAGGTCATTCATCGCAATTTATGAAGTAATGTCTGAAGAGGAAGAGACAGTGTATAGCATTAAGGTATACCGGAGAGAGAGCAAAAACTACAAAGGAAAAGATTTTCTAACATGTAGAATTATTTAAATAAAAGCCCCTCCCTAATAAGGGGGGGGCCTTTATTTCTAAAAGGGGGCTTTCAGATGACGGAACTACAAAAGCAAGAACGTCGTATAAAACGCTTTATTAAAAATGCAAGTAAAAGAGGATTTGAGTTTGATACTAACCGCATATCAGAGTTTATGCGCACATTAAACCCAAAAGAGATTGAACAGATTAAGACTAGCAGTTTATACGAATTTTCTAAATATGTAGATCAAGATACAGGACAAATATTATCAGGACTTGAAGGAAGAAAATTAGAACGTAGACGAGCGGCTTATAAAGGTCAATTACGAAAAAAACAAGCTAAAAAAGCTAGAGCATCTTTTGTTGATATTGTTATCCGTAATTATCGTAGACAGATATTAGGTTTTCCAAAAAAAGTGTCTGATATTGTTATACAAGCACTTAATAACGCAATAGACTTATCAGGACGTGATGCAGTGGCTACTAGGCTTGAAAATAATGCAGAATCATTATCAGACTATCTAAACCGCTCAAAACTGTTTGGAGATAGCATCTCAGCAGTTATATCTTATTGTCAAGCAATGTTTGGAGACTTGCCCGGAATGACAAATGAGGATGTAATTAATGTCTCAGACATTTTAGACGGTTTAGAATCGTATGAAACAACGTGATTTTACTTACTTTGTAGGAGATTTTGAAACTACAGTATATGATAATCAAGAGTATACAGAGGTATGGGCATCTGCTGTAGTTCCGTTATATTCTGAAAGCGTGATAATACACCACTCACTACTTGATACGTTTAATTATTTAAAAGCGCTTCCGGGTAATATATGTATTTACTATCACAACTTAAAATTTGACGGTTCTTTCTGGCTACCATTTTTAATAGAAAATCTAGGATTTAAACAGGCTTATCTCAAGATAAAGACAGAACAAGGTGAGCTTATAGAATGGAAGTCAGAAAAGAAAATGTTCAATAAGGAATTTAAATATTCTATTTCAGATCGTGGAGCATGGTATAATATTATCATAAAAGTGAATAATAAGATAATAGAAATACGTGACTCCCTGAAGCTTTTACCATTTAGCGTGGCTGAAATTGGCAAAAGTTTTGGGACAAAACATAAAAAACTTGATATGGAATACAAGGGATTTAGATTCTCAGGTTGTGAAATAACGCCTAAAGAGAAAAAGTACATTGCAAATGATGTATTAGTCGTAAAAGAAGCTCTTGAAATAATGTTCGATCAGGGCCATGACTCGTTAACTATAGGCTCATGTTGTTTAAAGGAATTTAAACGTACATATGACAAGGAATATTACAACATATTATTCCCAAATATGTATGATATATTACTAGATAAAAAAACTTACGGAGCTGAAAATGCAGGCCAATATATTAAGCGATCTTATAAGGGTGGTTGGTGCTATTACGTAGAAGGAAAGCAAGGTAGGATATTAAAAAATGGTTTGACAGCAGATGTTAACTCGTTGTACCCATCTGAAATGCATTCTGATTCTGGAAACTATTATCCAGTGGGAAAACCGAAATTTTGGAGCGGTGACTATATACCTGACATGCCGGAACATGCGTATTATTTTGTGCGTGTAAGATGTAGATTTTATTTAAAAGATGGCATGTTGCCGTTTATACAGATAAAAAACTCATTTATGTATTTAGGAAATGTGTGCTTGACTACAAGCGATGTATGGGACGACGAGCAAAATAGTTATTGTCAGGAATTAATTATGTCAGATGGATCAGTAAAGTCAACTGAGGTCACTCTAACTCTAACAATGATAGACTGGATATTGTTTAAGGAGCATTACGAACTTGTCGACTGTGTCATATTAGATGGGTGTTGGTTCCATTCAGAGATAGGGCTATTTGATGAATACATTAATTTGTACAAAAAAATTAAAGAGGAATCAAAAGGAGCCATACGGACATTAGCAAAGCTTTTTATGAATAACCTCTACGGTAAGTTAGCGGCTTCTGACGATAGCTCATTTAAAATTGCATACATTAAAGATAATGGTTCTATAGGGTTTAAGCCCATCAAAGAAAACAAGAAACAACCTGGTTATATACCGTGTGGATCAGCTATAACATCATATGCAAGAAATTTTACCATACGTGCGGCACAAAAAAATTTTTATGGTGCAGACAAGCCAGGTTTTGCGTATGCTGATACAGACAGTCTACACTGTGACGATATGTCGCCTGAAGATTTAGTTGATATACCTGTGCATGAATCTAAGTTTTGTCACTGGAAATTAGAATCGTTTTGGGATAGAGCTATATTTACACGTCAGAAAACATATATTGAGCATGTGACTCATGAGAACCAGAGAAAGATTGATACACCTTATTATGATGTAAAAGGCGCCGGAATACCGGAAAGAAGTAAAAAGATATTTATTGATAAAATAGAAAAAGGTGAATATGATTTAACAGATTTTAAGGTTGGATTAAAATTAGAGGGTAAATTAGTTGCAAAAAGAATTAAGGGCGGAACTATATTGAAGGAAACAACATATGAAATGAGGTAAAATAAATGATAAAATATATAGAAGAAATGGAATATTGTCTTGAAGATTTAAAGGATACTATAAGAGCGATAGCAAAAGAATTTATTCTTAAACCATTCCCTGAAGGTGTCTATTCTGCTAATACCACGCAATATATTTACACTCAATTTTTTGAAAAGTTATATGATAAAATAGTAGCTCAAGATATACTTTCAAGGCAATTGGATGAAATAACTAATTATTTGTTACGTCAATATGAATTAATCGCACATTTATTAGAACAAAGGGATGATTTAAAGCAAATTAATATAAACTTAACAGAGAAATATGAAGAATTAGAAAATAAATATAAAACCATGGAAAGAAATTTTTACGATGCTTTTTCATAACATTAAAGAGAGGGATTGCTCCCTCTCTTATTATATCTTAATAACCGGTGCGTATAAGCATCTGACATTGATGGATATATAACAGGCGTTACATTTAAAACGTGTCTCCCTACTACATACATATACGCTGGCGGTTTTAGATATCAATATGATAATGTTTTTAATATAGCTTCTTTACATCTAAGGTCTTTAAATCTAAAGCAACCTTTTTCAAAATAATATCTAAGGGTGTTAATCAAAAAGCCACACCTTTTAAGCATTATGTAATTAATATTATGGTCTTCTGTAGTTACAGCTATCTTTAATTTAAACTGGCTGTCTGCCTTTGAATCACAATATATAACACCTTCTGTAGCATACTCTCTTACACCATAATCATTTCCATTATACCTAATAGTGCATAAATAATTGGACGAGCCTTCAGGCTTTTCTATAAAAGATGTATTGTCATTGAGATAAACATTTTCAGAAGAATAAGCAACGTAACTGTTATTACTAAAAGCCCTGTTGAATCCGCTGGCTTTTTGAGCTTCCGAAACACTTTCAAGAAAACTTTGTTCAAGCACATAACCATCGCCCCTTAAAAATTTAGTTTCATTTTTCAACCGATCTGTTATACCCATTTCAACATAATACGGATTGATGATTGTTACTGCATTAGAAAGCATATATACGGGAACATATTTAACTTGCTCACCATTACCACGTGCAATTGAAGTGTGTAACGATATAAATTTTCTTATTTCATCTGAACAGTAGTGGTTAGTTTCACTTTGAAATTCATCAAATAATAGTTTCGTTATGTCAGATAATAAGTGACTGTATTTTTTAATTTGATCCGAACTATTCAAAGAAAGAGCATAACCGCAACTAACCTCATCAACAAAAAGCTCATGAAAAATTCCGCCAGCTTTTCTTTCAGATTTCATGGTAGTACCAGGAAAAAATAAATTAGATAAGTCCTTATAAAATTTGTCTGAACAATCATCTAACTCATAATTATATCGATATATTAACCCAAATTTTTCTTTATTCTTGAAAAATCTATTCATAAAATATCGTCCGTAATAAGTAGTTTTACCTGACGAACGATTTCCCGTTGTTATGAAAAGTTCAGGCTTCTTACCATTAATGTCTTTCATGGACAAAAGCTTTGTCCCATCGTAATACTTTTGTAACATTTTTGTAACACATCCTTAATAAATATATGAATATTATTTTAATTAATTATAACATATATGTTGTAATTATGCAACACTTATGCTATAATTAATAATATAGATCAAAGAAAGGAGCCATTTATGGACTGGAACGGTATAGCAAGCGTGATTTCATCATTAGGTTTTCCGATTGTCATGTGTATTATATTAGTATGGTACATAAAAGATTCTAACGACAAGCAAAGACAGCAGATAAAGGAAATAAACGATCAGCATAGTTCTGAAATGTCTGGAATAACAGAAGCATTAAATAATAACACTTTGGTTATTCAGAAATTATGTGACAAGATGGACTTAATCAACAAGGAGGTATAGCATGGGTGACATTGAAAAAACTGTACAGCATATGGTTGACTTAGCCAACGATGATAAACACGGATATTCACAGGTCAACAGATACGGCCCAGATTATGACTGTTCGTCATCTATATCTGAATCACTCATAGTAGGTGGGTTTAACGTATCTAAATTTTCCACCACTAGAAATTTATATAATCAGCTTATTAATGTTGGGTTTAAATCTATACCAATTAATACAACTAGAAAGCGTGGGGATATTTTTCTTGCTGTAGGTTCTCATGTTGTAATGTGCGTTGATGCTGATAATATTGTACACGCTTCAATCGATGAAAACGGCGATATTATTGGAAGACAATCTGGCGATCAGACTGGTAAAGAATTTTGTATCCGCTCCTATTATAGTCACCCGTGGGATTATCATTTGAGATACTCTGAGCAAAACACAAATACAGGTTATACCTATAATGAGGGTTATGACTACACACTACAATATAATATGTGCGTTAGAACAGGTGCCGGAATTATGTTCAGGGCTAAAACACACGATGAATTAACAGTAGATGGGCGAAGACATGACAAGGATAAAAACGGATGCTTAGACGCTGGTACAGTAATTACGGCTTTAGAGATTAAAAAAGTTGGAAAAGATATTTGGTTAAGATGTCCGTCAGGGTGGGTAGCAGGTGTATACAATGGTGAGGTGTATGTAAAATAATGCCAGATATAACCGCCGCTTATAATTGGGTAATAAGACAATGCAATGCGCCAAATGTTGGATATAGTCAAGCTTACAGACAAGGGCAAATTGTAAATGGGATTAAATATTATGATTGCTCTAGTCTAATGTCTGAAGGCTTAACAGTAGGAAACTTTTTTCAGACAAATCCGTGGTTCACAACGGCCAGTGAACCAGATTATCTAATAGGCGCAGGTTTTACACAGCACCCGGCAAGCGTTGAATGGAATGCTGGTGATATAGTCTGGAGACGTGGACACACTGAAATGGTCTATCAAAATAGAATAACCATGGGTGCCCATACTGACACATATCCGTTAGATCAACAAGTGTCCATCAATACGTATGCAAGCGATCCCGCATCATATACGTATGTATATAAATATGGAAACGGAGCACTGCCCGCAAATAGTTACAACGTTTGGATGGGGTGGGTTCCAAATGAATCTGGATTCCCTTACGGTAGTACGCAATCTCTCGCAGTAATGGGCGACAGAGGGAGAGCTTATGGAGCATATCAGTTTGACTATAGATATGGATTAGTGCCCTTCCTGGAGTATTGTGTCAATAATTACCCACAGTTTAACGGGTTTACGCCATTCATATCATTGGGGGCTGGAAATACTCAGCTAGTAAATAACAATATCCTACATTCATTATTTGCGAATTATGCAATTAATTATACAGCGGATTTTCTAGCGGCACAAAACGCCGTAGCTATAGAACAATACTTACAGCCAGCTATTGATTATATTACTAACAATTATAATTATGATATTAAGGATAAAGGTGCAGTAGTATTAGGTTCACTGTTTTCCATGGCTATCCGTAGCGGGGCAATAACAGCGGCTAGAAAATATGCAAATTGTGCAAATATGTCACCTGTCGATATCATAAATTATACCTATGATACTTACGGTGACGGAGACGCTGGAAGATGGCTGCCCGGCACACCTATCTCACAAAGGGATAAAGCTTTAAACGCTTTAGTAACAGGTGATGATATTTTTGATCTAAATGCGGGCGGAGGTGAACAACCACAACCACCTCAAATACAAGAGTCAAAATTACTGTTCATGTATTTAAAAAATGAAAGGAGAAATAAAGGATATGGCTATAAGAACCACAGAAGAATTATTGGATATCGTTAGAAGGCGTATCGGTGATGATATCTCAGATGATGCTATTCAGTTAGTAGAAGATGTTACAGACACGTTGAGAGATTGGGAGAGTAGAGCCAGCGTTGATTGGGAATCCAGATATCGAGAGAATGATGATGAATGGAGAAGACGGTATATGGAACGCTTTAATGCTTCAGCCGATGCAATCACAACGCCGGAAAGAGTTGTAGAGGAACAAAAAGAAAATGTTTCAGACGATGGTAAGAAAAGAACTTATGAAGAATTATTTGAAGAAAGAGAGGGTTAATAATTATGCCAACTAAACCTCAGGTAAAAACGCTTAATGCTAATTCAGTAGAAATTTTAAATACTCTTAGAGCAAACGCAAGCCCCAACTATCAGGATATGATCCCCTACGCAGAAGGCTCACTTGATTCTGTTAGAGAAATTGGTGCAATTATCATGCAGTATCCAGCTTTACAGAATGAGTTTTTATCTGCTCTTGTAAACAGAATAGGCATGGTGCTTGTAACGTCTAAGTTATATCGCAATCCCTGGGCATTTATGAAACAGGGAATGCTTGAATTTGGTGAAACAATCGAAGAAATTTTTGTTAACATTGCAAAACCGTTTGAATTCAATCAGGAAAGGTCTGAAACCACAATTTTCAAACGGGAAATTCCCGATGTAAGAGCGGCTTTTCATGTAATGAATTATACCAAATTCTATAAGGCCACTATTTCCAACGATCAGCTTCGTCAGGCATTTTTGAGCTGGAACGGAATTACTGATTTAATTGCTAGAATTGTAGATGCTATGTACACAGGTGCAAACTACGACGAATTTATAACCATGAAATATCTTCTTGCAAAACACTTGATTGCTGGAAATATTTATGCTAATCAGATTGACACAGTTTCTACCGAAAATATGAAATCTATTGTAGCAACTATTAAGGGCGTTTCAAATTCTTTAGAATTTTTGAGCAATAAATATAACTACAATGGTGTAGAGACTTACACAAACAAATCAGATCAGTATATACTGGTTAACGCAAAATTTGACGCCACCATGGATGTTGAAGTTTTAGCTTCCGCTTTTAACATGGATAAAGCTGAATTTATGGGTAGACGTGTTCTTGTGGATAGCTTTGGAAACCTTGACAATGCGCGCCTTAAATTACTGTTCGCTGAAGACCCTAATTACACAGAAATATCAGAAGATGATTTACAGGCGTTGGACAATATTCCGGCTATAATGGTCGATAGATATTTCTTTATGATCTTTGATAACTTTTACAACTTTACAGAGCAGTACAACGGGGAAGGGCTTTACTGGAATTATTGGTACCATACCTGGAAAACATTTTCTATTTCTCCGTTCCATAATGCTGTCGCATTCGTCCCAGGTGCGCCGACTATCACTAGCGTAACAGTAGAGCCTTCAACGGCTAGTGGCTCTGTAGGTTCAACTATACAGCTAAGCGCTGAAGTTGTTAGCACAAACTTTGCTCCTAAAACTGTTACCTGGTCTAGCAGTTCGGAAAACGTGACAGTAAATTCTAACGGACTTGTAACAATTGGAGCTGGGGCAAGCGGCTCAGTTACTATTACAGCTACTAGCACATACGATGCGAATAAATCCGGAACCTGTACAATCACAATATCATAAGGAATGAGGGCGAAAGCCCTCTACCTTAGAAAAGAGTTCATATGTATATAACACCAAATACGCAACTAAGATTATTATATGATATACCACTTGATAATACATATAAAAACACGCTATACTTTGAAAGTATGACACAACAGATTAATTTCTTTATAGGTAAAACTAAACTCAATTTTACCGAACTATCTTATCAAAGAATAGATGATGGTGTATTAAGAATAGACGTTAATCCGGGCGATGTCTATAATTGTAACTATATGATGTTCCAAAACACAGCATATGATAATACATGGTTTTACGCTTTTATTACAAATGTAGAATATGTAAATAATGCATGCACATATATCTATTATGAAATTGACGTAATGCAGACGTGGTTTTTTCATTGCACATTGAAAGAGTCGTTTGTTGTTCGTGAACATCCATTAACAGATAAACCCGGCGATAATTTACAGGGAGAGAGTCTTCCTATTGGAGAGTATGTGTGCAATTACACATCTAAAGCAGGATTAAGCCAGAGTCATATTATAATCATGGCTCTATCTGCCGGAGTAGTGTCAGGCGGAGCAAGAGGTATGATGTGCGGTATATATCAAGGAATAGAATATTATGGGTATGATATCACAGAAGACGGTGTGAACAGGTTAAACAACGACATTGATACAGTAACCGAAAAGAATCAAAAAGATGGTATTGTATGCATATTCATGGCTTCAAAAGAATTTTTTGATATGACTCCCTTTAATACATCGGTTGTTAAAAATTATGAGCATAGCAGAAGACCATCAAATTTAGACGGATATACGCCTAGAAATAAAAAGTTGTTGACATATCCTTATTGTTTTGTTTTGGTTAATAATTCAATGGGCGCAACTGCAACTTATAGGTATGAATTTTTTGACGAAACAAAAAATAATATGTTGGTTACATTTGAATTGTCTGGTGAAGTTAGTTGCAACCCTAGTGTTTTACTACAACCTAAAAATTATAAAGGTGCAACAAACGGATATAATGAATGTTTGGTTATAGACGGTTTTCCACAATGTCCCTACGCAATTGATTCTTACAAAGCATGGGTAGCTCAAAACGTTGGTGTTTTTGGAATAAATATGATTACTAATATTGTGACAGGTCAACTATTACAAATGGCTATAAATGGGCCATCTAATGATGGACTCAACCTAATGAACTACTTAGGTGATGTGAATAATCAAGAGAAAAAAAATATAACTTCAACTATGGCCGCGGTGCATACTGCTGGATCACTCTCTAAACAAACTGCTTCAGCAATTGCGGAATCTAGCAGAGGACTTGCCATACAAGGATCTATCAGTGGAAATGCCATGTATGCTAGAGGTGCACTTGACTTTTGGTGCTACAATATGTCTATTAATGCTGAATATGCTAGAAAAATTGATTCATATTTTGACATGTTCGGATATGCCACAAATGAAGTAAAAGTTCCTAGAATATCTGGTCGGCCACACTGGAACTACGTCGAAGTAAAAAATTGTAATATAAATGGACATTGCCCATCTTCAGATTTATCATTAATAAAAAGAATATATGAGCGTGGAATAACTTTTTGGAGAAATGCTGATGAGGTGGGTGATTACTCGCTAGATAATAGCGCACCATTATAAGGAGCTTATATGGGTAGAAATAGAAACTTTTGGGAAAGTAGAAAAAGAAATAATCAAACCTTTATCATGTATTATGAGCGTCTATTATCTATAGCTATATCGCGGTTTAAGTGGAACAATTTACCACCTAGCGTAGATAGTAGATTTTTAGAGCTAGTATTGTGTTGTAAAGGTTATGCATGTTTTTTCAGAGATGACGTTATGGGGTATTTAGCATTGGAATCTACGATAGGTGGTGAGTTAACCGTCTATAGAATACCAAAGTATAGAATGGCATATGCCACAAACGGTTATCAGATGAATTTAACAAATGAAGATAGTGTTTTAATATTTAACAATTTAATTCACACCCCTAGTATGCTTGATATAGAACTGTATGCTTTAAAACTATATGAAATAGATAGGACAATTGATATTAATATAAAAGCACAAAAAACGCCTATTTTAATTACATGTGCTGAAAATCAGTTACTTACACTTAAAAACCTGTATCAACAGTATGATGGAAATGAACCTGTTATATTTAAAGACAAATACATTGACACAAAAAATTTAAGCGTGTTAAAAACTGACGCTCCGTATGTGAGTGATAAGCTTACAGAGCTTAAGACCCAAACATGGAACGAATGTCTTACTGCTTTAGGAATATCAAATGTTAGTTATCAGAAAAAGGAAAGATTGATTTCCGATGAAGTTTCAAGGTCAATGGGAGGAACCATGGCAAACAGGTTCAGCGTTCTGGAATCCAGAAAACAAGCTTGTGATCAAATAAACAGAATGTTTCCTGAATTAAACATAAGTGTTGAATTTAATGAAGATCTTAATATGATAGATGATAAAGATATTTTAGGGGAAAGGAGTGAGGAAGAATGAGTGTGTACACAGCTCAACTAAAAACCATCTGTGAATCATTTGCAGGACTTACTACCCCGGCTGGATATGATGAAATTGATAGCGTTATTAATCTGGCTAGACCTAAAATTTTTAGATTCAATTACCCTATATTTGATAGTGACTATAAACCTGTGCTTGAAACAAAAATAATAAAACATTATTTTACCAGGGAAATATGCTGGGATACGGTTGGCCGCTGGTTACTTGAACTAGATTCAAAGTTTAATGTAATCATGCCGTATTATAATAAATTGTATGAGTCAGAGTTAATCAAATTTAATCCCATGTTTGATACTGATTTATACCGGACTTACAACAGGAAAAAGGATGAAAAAAGGGATATTAATGAAAACAGGAATGGGGAATCTAACACCAATACAACAAGCAATTCAGAAAGCTATAATTTATTCAATAATACGCCACAAGGTGGTCTGGATGGTATTGACAGCATGAAATACTTGACAACAGCCACAAAAGACACGGTTAATAATTCTTCTAACGCGACAAGTAATTATACTGGAACTGTGTTAAACAATCAAACGCTTAATAACTTAGAGGATTATATAGAGCATGTGTCAGGAAAAAACGGGACAGAGAATTATTCAGATATGCTGAATAAATTTAGAAGCACGTTTTTGAATATAGATGCGGATATTATTGGAGAATTAAGCGATCTCTTTTTCGGTATTTATTAATCAGAAAGGAGGTTAAAATGTTAAAACCTTATTATGGTTGTTGCAGATTCACAAGAATTCTTCCCGTAACTTACACTGATTCAATTTCTCCCTACGATCAGATGTGTAAAATACAGGATAAAATCAACGAAGTGATAGAAGCGTTGAATAATATCAATGTTGATTTTGAGAACTATGTGAATCAAAAAATAAATGAATTAAAAACGTATGTTGATAGTGAAAACCAAAAACAAACCATTTTGTTGGAAAATGAGATCAATGAAGTTGATGGAAAACTATCGACATTCATAGAAACAACCTATGCGGGATTTGTTACTGAAACAGGGCAAAAATTCACTGAAGTATATGAAGAAATCTCAAAAAGAATTTTTGAAGTATATACTTATATTGATAACGCTGATAACAGTATCAAACAACTTATAGCCGTAGAAATAGAAAAGCTTAAAAAATATGTGGATGAAAGCATTCTAGGAAAAATACTTATTTTTAATCCGACTACAGGTTATAAAGAAAGCATTGATAAAGTTGTAAATGATATCTATGATACATTGAGATATTGGGGAGTTACAGCTTTAGAATTTGATGACTACGGTATAACATGCACATCATTTGATAACATGGACTTAAGCGCAATTAAATTTGATGTGTATGGTAGGGAATGGTTTGGGAAATATTATCCACATTATATTTTCGATTTTGAAAATGGGAGTTATGATCGAATACAGGATGTGCTGTATAGATTCGTTCAGACTACCAGACCACTATCAATAGATGCTAGTGCTTTTGATGGAAAAGACAAAGACGCTACTACACTAGATGGGTATGCTTATACTGCATATACATTTGATAGTACAGCATCTCAAATTATTTCATAAAGAGAGGAAAAAAAATGAGCGCTACAAATAAGACAGCTAATTATGAATTACCGGAATTCGTTGGAACTGATAAGCCTAGTTGGCTAACAGATTTTAATGGTGCAATGACTAAGATTGATACTGCTTTGCACGATCTTAGCGAGGGACAGGCAAGTGGTGTAACTAAGCAATATGTCGATAAACAGATTGCTACAGTGACTACAGCACTAAATAATCTACAGGACGATGTGGACGCTATTACTGCTAAACTTAAAAATTACCTTACTGTTGGTACTGCTCAGGATGGTATCACAGCAACGCAGTACGATACACTTAAAGTAAATGCATAAAGAAAGAGAGGTTTTTTGATAATGGGAGCTACAAACCATACGGCTAATTATGATCTTCCACAGTGGATAGGAACAGATAAGCCTACTTTTTTAGGAGACTTGAATGACGCTTTTCTTAAAATAGACACTGGAATGAAGACAAATCAGAGCGAAATTAGTGGCGCCGCTAGTGACGCTGGAAATGCGCTTGCAAAAGCAACTAGCGCTGAACAAGCGGTAAACACGTTAACCCCGCTTGTAAATACGGCTAGTGAGAATGCAAGTCAGGCTTTAACTACGGCTAACAATGCCGCTAGTACAGCTAATACGGCTAATACAAATGCTAATGCGGCTAAAACAATAACAGACCAAATAAGCGTGGGGGGAGGGTGGACAACCTTCACAAATTGCACTTTAAATGCAAATACTTTTACACCTAATGCTGCTATATCCGCACTAGGCCATAATCTTGATCCCGCCCTTAAAGTTAGTTATAACAGCACTCTACAATTAATGACATTTGTTGGATCTTTGAGTGTAAGTGAAAATGGTGATAGTTGGATATTACTATGCACATTACCATCTGGAATACCTAAACCTACTACTGCGAGAGGATTAGTAAATTTTGGGTGGTATGTAGCCGGATATAATAATTTATTTCAAGTTAGGTACGCCTATATGGATGTAAGTGGAAGAATTTACTTAAATGGTACATTATCACCTGGTTCATATTGGATTCAGTCAACATATGTGACACGGGGCTGGTTTAACTAAATCTAAATAAAGTGTAGGGCAGATGA
>JABLTO010014367.1_pt1 | contig 15613 bp, 12 predicted proteins | sample 7160091 | NCBI WGS metagenome assembly JABLTO01 (sample SAMN14651225, study PRJNA627086) | human gut metagenome | isolation source: feces | host: Homo sapiens
AAAAGAAAGAAAATAGATCATGAGCTTAAAAAGTAGATATACTTTTATAAAGAAATACTATCCTAACCATCTTTTTATCTTTGTAACAAATAAAGACTACAAATACTACGGGGTAGTGAGTGTATAATAGAAAATTTTTGTAAAAGTAAAAATGTATTTAAATGGTTACAAAAGAAACAAATAAATTATTTGGTTATTGATAATACCAAAATTATTGATTCATTTGAAAGTAGTGATTTATGTACGAAAAATACTATTATCAAAGTCTTCTTTGTGACATATTAGGTAAGAGAGTTTGGGAGGATGTGCCGCCCAACAATTTTGATATTTTGTTAGGAGTTGTGTGTAATTGTTTGCACACTCTTTTTTTGTCTTGACGATTGAATGAACATTCAATTATAATTATGGGTATAGTTGAATATGATTTCAATTGAAGGATGATATATGAAAGATAATTTTGTGGCATGTGATTGTAATGTTATACATGAAAGTGTTGTTAAAAGAGTAATGGAAGATATGCCTAGTGATGAGTCTTTAGAAAGTTTATCTTTACTTTTTAAAATTATAGGTGATAATACGAGGACTAAAATTATTTGGCTATTAGACCATGAAGAAATGTGCGTATGTGATATAGCAAACGTACTAGGTATGACAAAGTCTCGGGTATCACATCAGTTAGCTATTTTAAAGAATGCTGGTATTGTTAAGTTTAAGAAAGTTGGTAAAGAAGTAAACTATTCCTTAGATGATGAACATATTACTAAGTTATTTGAAACAGGAACAGAACATATTGAACATAGATTGGATAGGGACTATAATGCAAAAATATAAATATACTATTAATAATTTAGATTGTGCTGATTGTGCAAGAGAGTTAGAAGAAATGCTTAATAAAAGAGATGATTTTAGTGAGGTAGTTGTTAATTTTAATACTTGTAAATTGTCTTATAAATCAGATTTAGAGTATAGTATAGATGAACTTAATAAGATTATTAAGAGTGTAGAACCTGACGCTTTTTTAAGTGATAATAATGAAGTTAATAATAAACCAAGTGAGTATCATTTAAGTATTTTAATACTGGGGGTTATACTGGGTTTTATAGGTTATTTTATAAAAGAACCTAATTATTTAAAAATTTGTTTATATATTATTTCTTATAGTTTACTTCTTTATAAGTTAGTTATTAATGCTTTTAAATTATTAATTAAGGGTAATATTAATGAAAATGCTTTAATAGTTATTTCTTCTGTAGGGGCTTTATTATTAGGTGAAGTAATGGAAGGAATACTAGTTGTAATGTTATATACAATTGGTAAGATTTTAGAAGAAAAAGCAATTAATAAGTCACGTAGTTCTATTAAAAGTATTTTAGATATTAAAGAACCTTATGCTTATAAAGTAAGTGGTAAAGATACTTTGAAAGTTTTAGTGGAAGACGTTAGTATTGGTGATATATTAGTTGTTAAAAAGGGGGAGAAAATACCAATTGATGGTATAGTTATAAAAGGAAAAAGTCTTATTGATACTTCTAATTTAACGGGTGAAAGTGAACTTTTAGAGGTTGGCATTAAAGACGCAGTTTTATCAGGTTATGTTAATATGGGTGATGTGATACAAGTTAAGGTTACACATGTATACGAAGATTCGGTAGTGGCTAAAATATTAGAAATGCTTGATAGTGCAACAGATAAGAAAACAAAAACTGAAACAATGGTTACAAAAATAAGTAAAGTATATACACCTATTATTATGGTACTTGCTTTATTAATAGTTATAGTTTTACCACTTGTTTTTAATACTCCAATAAATACTAGTATTTATAGGGCCTTAACATTTTTAGTAATATCTTGTCCATGTGCAATTGCTATATCGGTACCACTTGCGTATTTTACAGGTATTGGTACGGCTAGTAAAAATGGGATACTAATAAAGGGTAGTAATTATTTAGATGGGTTAAGTGAAGTAAATAATATTATTTTTGATAAAACAGGGACTCTTACAAATGGTACTTTTGTTGTGAAAGATATTTTAATAAGTGATGATAATTATAATATGGATGAAATAATTGATATTTTAGTTAAAGGAGAATCTTTTTCAAATCATCCTATTGCTAGTTCTATATTAAAATTAAAAAAGAATGATATTGATACTAGTTATGTTAAAGACTTTAAAGAAATAGAAGGAAAGGGAATTACATTTACTTTAAATGGTAAAAAAGTGCTTATTGGTAATAATAAGTTATGTGATTGTGATAATAGTGATTTAGTACATTTGCATATTAATGGTGCACATATCGCAAGTGTACTCATAAATGACGGGATAAAACCACATGCGAAAGAAGTTATTGATGAGTTAAAGAAACGTAATATTAAAACTTATATGTTTACGGGTGATAAGAAAAGTGTGGCTAAAGACATAGCAAGCCTGCTTGGTATTGATGAGGTAAAATACGAGATGCTACCAAATGATAAATATGAAGCATATGAAGTAGTTAGTAAGAAGGGATTTACAATATTTGTGGGAGATGGCGTTAATGACGCGCCAACCCTAAAAAGAGCAGATATAGGTATTTCTTTAGGTGGTATAGGTAGTGATAGTGCAGTAGAAGCAAGTGATATTGTTTTAATGCAAGATGAATTAGAATGTATACCAAAAGCCATAAACATTAGTGTATATACTAAAAGAATTGTGAAACAAAATTTAATTATGGCAATGAGTGTAAAGATACTTATTCTTTTACTTAGTGTATTTGGTATGGCAAATATGTGGATGGCAGTTATATCTGATACAGGAGTTACATTACTTACAGTGTTAAATACACTAAGAATTTTAAGAAAGTTTTAAATACTTTCTTTTTTCGACAAAATACTAACTTATGATATGCTATTATAGGTGTTAATATTTTTTGTGAAGGAGAATTAGACATGTTAGAATTAAGAAATATTAGTAAGAGTTATAAGATAGGGAAAGAGAAATTTAAAGTATTAAAAGATATTTCTCTTAAGTTTTATGAAAATGAATTTACAAGTATTTTAGGGCCTAGTGGTTCTGGTAAAACAACACTTTTAAATATTATTGGGGCACTTGATAAATATGATGAAGGAGACTTACTTATTAATGGTGTTTCTACTAAGAATTATACTGATAAGGATAATGATGTTTATCGTAATTATATGGTGGGGTTTGTTTTTCAAAATTATAATTTAATTATGACACAGAGTGTTTTAGAAAATGTAATGCTTGCCCTTACTTTAAATGGAATGTCTTTAAAAAGCAGAAGAAAAAAAGCAATAGAAGCTTTAGATAATGTAGGACTTAGTAAACATATAAATAAATTACCAACTGAATTATCAGGGGGACAAATGCAAAGGGTTGCTATTGCTAGGGCTTTAGTGAGTGACCCAGATATTATATTGGCTGATGAACCAACTGGGGCTCTTGATTCAAAAACTAGTAAAGAAATAATGGAACTTTTAAAAAGAATAGCAAATAATAAAATTGTTATTATGGTTACACATAATGAGGCTCTTGCTAAAACTTATTCTAACCGTATTATTACGATGCAAGATGGGGTAGTTATAAGTGATACGGGTAATAAGAAGAGTGGTAAAAGAAAAGATAATAAGAAATATGGTAAAAATAAAAAAATGGGTTTTTTAACTTCTTTAAATTTATCATTACATAATTTACTTACTAAAAAGGGAAGAACATTTTTAACGGCTTTAGCTGGGTCAATTGGGATAATTGGGATTGCCATCATTTTGGCTTTAGCAAATGGTGTTAATAGTTATGTTAAAGATATGGAAAGAAATTCTTTAAAAGATTACCCAATAACATTACAGAAAAATGCGATTAGTTATGATGATATGATAACTTTACAAGTAAATGAAAAGAAGAGTTGTAATAATGATATTTGTTCTTATAATGATAATAAACAAACTAGTTTAAAGAAAAGTAATGATTTAAAATCTTTTAAGGCATATTTAGAAAAACATAATGAAATTAATGATAGTATATTAGAGCTTGATTATGTTTATAATATAGATTTGCAAGTGTATTCTTTAGAAAATAATGGGGCTAAAAAACTTAATATTAATGGGAATAGTGGGTATGACTTTAATGATGCTTATTTCAAAGAACTAGTTAGTAATGAAGAGTTAATAAATAGTAAGTATGATTTGTTAGCAGGACATGTGCCTTCTAACAAAAGTGAAATGGTATTAGTTATTCCAGACGATAAAGTAGTTTCTAAGACATTTTTAAAGGCTTTAAATATTAAAGATAATACTACTAGTGATAGTGGTTATTCTTATGAAGATCTACTTAATATAACTTATAAATTAGTTCTTAGTACAGATTATTATAAATTAGAGAATGGGGTATATAAAGATTATAGTACTAATAAAAAATATATTAATGATTTAGTTAGTAAGGGACTTGATTTAAAAGTAGTGGGTATTTTAAAAAGTAAAGATAGCAGTGACACTTATGTGGGATATACGAAGGATTTAACAAAGTACATTGTTGGTGGGTCAGCAAAGACAACGCTTTATCAAAAACAAATGGCTGATAAGAGTAAGAATGCATTAACAGGTATAGCCTTTGATGGTATTAATACATTAGATAACTTTTTAAAGGTGCAGGGTATGGCAATAAAAGAGGAACCTAGTGGGATTAACATTTATCCTAAAGATTATGATAGTAAAGATAGAATAGTTAAATTTTTAAATAGTTATAATAAAGAGATGGAAGATAGTGGTAATAAGGATAAAGTTATTGTTTATAATGATTTAATTAAAACAATGATTGAAAGTGTTATGGGAATTGTAAATGTTGTTTCTTTAGTTTTAATTGCTTTGGTTGCCATAAGTTTAGTGGTTTCTAGTATTATGATAGCTATAATAACTTATATAAGTGTTTTAGAAAGAACAAAAGAAATAGGTATTTTAATGTCTCTTGGAGCTAGTAAAAAAGATATAAGAAGAGTGTTTGTAGCAGAGACATTTATTGAAGGACTCTTAGCCGGTGTACTTGGTATTATAAGTTCACTTGTTTTAACACTAATTATAAACTTTGCTATGCGAAACGTAATTAATATTAAAAATATTGCTATTTTACCTATTAAAGCTATGGCCTTGTTAGTAATACTTAGTATTGTGTTAAACGTTATGGCAGGGTTAGTTCCAGCGATTATGGCAAGTAAGAAAAAGCCAGTTGAAGCATTAAGAAGTGAGTAGGTGTGATACTTTCTTTTCTTTAATTATTATTCATTGTATAATTGTGATATTGTTTAAAACAAGGGGGTAACAGGAAGTAATTATGATTTTAAATGTAAGTGGAAGAACTGATATTGTGGCTTTTTATAGTGATTGGTTTATGAAAAGACTAGATATTGGTTATGTTGATGTTAGAAATCCTTTTAATCCTAAATTAATTAGTAGAATTTATTTTGATGATGTTGATTTAATACTATTTTGTACGAAAAATCCATGGCCAATAATAGATAAGCTAAAGAATATTAAAAAGCCTATTTTCTTTCACGTGACAATTACGCCTTTTAAGAAAGATATTGAACCGGGGGTTATAGATAAGTCTTTGGTTATTGAAGGTGTTAAAAAAATATCAGAAATACTAGGACGCGGAAATGTGGTTGTTAGGTATGATCCAATATTTATAAGCGATAAGTATAATTTAGAGTATCATAAAAGAGCTTTTAATAAATTATGTATGTTGTTAAATGGCTATGTTAATAAGATTATCGTTTCTTTTATTGATGATTATAAGAATGTGCGAAAGAATGAAAAAAATTTAAATTTTAGAGAATTTACTGAAAGTGATTATAAAGATATAGGACTTTCTTTTAGTAAAAGTGCTAATAGTAATAATATATTTGTACAAACTTGTTTTGAAAATAGAGATTTAGTAGAGTATGGATTTATAAAGGGTGAATGTTTAAGTAAGGAGCTAGCTTATAAATTAACTGGTAAACATTATAAAACCTGGACGGCTCGTAAGGGTGGTAAGTGTGCATGTGTTAATATGGTTGATATTGGTGCTTATAATACGTGTAAGCATTTTTGTAAGTATTGTTATGCTAATTATGATGAAAAAAAGGTAATAGAAAATATGGGTGCTCATGATGAATCTTCTTCTCTTTTAATAGGGCATATAGAAGAAGAGGATGTAATAAAAATAAGAAGATATTAAAATTTTTAAACAATCAGTAAAGAAATTGAGGATATGGTATGGAAAAAGAATATTGATTTCAATTCTATTATGCGATTTTATATGTATGATAGATTTGTCGAACGTTTATCAAAAGTAAATATAAAGATATAAACTCACTTTGAAAAGTTAGTTTTTTTATATTAAATAATATATATAATATGCTGTTTTTACTAATTTTCATGGTATAATCAGTTTAAAGATATAGAGTGGTGATATTATGATTAATGAAATATTTGCTATTGATAATTTTAATATTATAAGTGATGACGATAATTACTATTTTTTTAGAGCCTTAAATAAAAAAGATATGGCTGATATTGAAAATAAAGTTATCGTGGATGAGAATGGTAAAATAGTAAGAATTAGAACTGATAGGGAATTTTATGGTGAGACTACGTTTAAAAAAGATGAACCATTAACTTTAGAACAAATAATTGAACATATTAAAATGGATTACAATAGACACACTAATTGTATATCCTTTTCAAGTAACGCTAATGTTTGTCTTACCTATGGCAGGGGCTTTTATGATGATAAATATATAATGTTAAAAGTTCCTAAAAAAGAAATGGGTAAAAATATTGTTTTTTCAGGAGAATTTATTTTAGAAGAAATTACGAAAGCATTAGATGATTATTACAAAAATTTAGATGATGAAATGACCAGATATTTTTTTGATGCTATCAATAACGCTAATACTAAAGAACAATTAAATAATATAAAAGCTATGCTAAGCAAAGACTATGTTGATGAAACTAAAAATATTTTTGTGAATGGTTTAGAAAAAATAATGTCTTCACAAAGTTCTAATGCTTTAAATAGTGAACAAAACTTATTAAAAGATAAAATTATTTTAAAAATGGATTTGATGAAAGAACCAATACTTAAGAAAATTAGTAATAAATTTTTAATTAATACTTTAGGGGGTGCTTTTTCTTCGCTCGAATTAACCCATTATAATGATGTACAAAGTAATATCACCGAACTAAGTTCTGAAATTATGGATATTTTAAGTTTACTCCAACAAGGCCAAAAAACAAAAGAACTTGCGGATTTAAAAAGAATTTTAATTCAAAAAATCAATGCAGGGAATTTGCCTGAAATAAGTTTTAACCTAGAAAAGTATGATACCCAAAAGTTTGCTAGTAAGTTAACTTTAGAAAATATATTTAAATTAACAGGTGGAAACATTTCGTATAAAGAGGTTAAAAACATTTATTTAAAATCATATATTTTAGCAAAGTCGCGTCTTAGAAAAGAGAAAAGTCTAGATTTACTTAAAAGTATTGTAAAAGACCCTACATATGATAATGTAATAGAAGATTTAAGAAAAAGTACTTATGGTATTGAACCAGAAATAGTTAATAGAAAGTCTAATCGGGATACAATTAACTTAAGTGAATCTGTAAATTTAATGGTTTCTAAAAATGAAAGTGATATTTTAGAATTTATAAATGATTTAAGTATCGAAAAAATAACAAGCTTATTAGAAAATCCTTTTATGGAATTACAAAATTATACTTTAAATAATAATGCTAGGGACTATATGTCAGAAACATGGATGGCAAATAGTATTATAGATTTAATAGATTGGTCTGGTTATGGTGTTTTAGAAAACTTAAGTTTAAGCCAAAGAAACTTATTGATTAATGCAATGAAATCACATGATTTTATGACTATATATAATAGTTTAAATAAACAAGGTCTAAGTGATGAGGTCATTGCTAGTGCCATTATGTTAATACTTGTTAGAAATACAACTAATTTAGATATTAGAGAAAAATTTTCTCTTTCAGAGTTAGAAGAGTTTTTAGGATGCAATCAAATAAAAGATACAAAACTTGTTTTAAAACCATATCAGAAAGATGCTTTTACAGAAATCAATCATAAATATCATGAAAAAGATTATACGGCTTGTATTATGCCTACTGGGACTGGTAAAAGTTATGTTTCTATTGCAGAAATGCACTATTTTGAAGAAAAGATTAGCAAGTTATCTGAAAATAAACATGCTAAAATGCTTTATCTTGCACCTAATAATTATATATTAGAACAACTTAAAGGGATAATAGCGGAAAACTACCGTACTAATTTTACAGAAAAAGATGAAGATATTATAAAAAGAGTTTTTCCTGGGTTAACCTTGACTACTTATTCTTATTTAAGTCAAGGTACTTATGCTTCTAACATAATAAATGCTGATTATGATTTTATAGTTCTTGATGAATTACATAGAACGGGGGCTAGTGAATGGGGTAAACAATTAAATATGTTATTAGATAACCAAACACACGCTAAGATACTTGGTATGACAGCAACACCAGAAAGAGATATGGATAGAAGAGATATGTCTATAGAATTAGCCAAGAAATATGGTTATACTGATGATGAAATATTAGAATCAAAACATTTAGCATTTAATATGGATTTATTGGAGGCTATAAAGCTTAACATCATTCATAATCCAAAAGTCGTAAGCTGTGAATATTCTCTTTTAAAAGATGGTAGTTTAGATGAACTTGAATTAAAGATAGATGATATAACAGATGAAAATTTAAAACTTGAAAAGAGAAAAGAGTATGAGGCATTAAGAAGAGAAATAGAAAGTTCCAGTGGCATAGAGCAAATACTAAGAGAAAATTTGAAATCCGATGGTAAATATATTGTTTTTATTCCTATTAGTCAAAATAAAAAAGGGGAGTATGTAAACACTGAAACAAATGAACAAATGACAGATTCGCAAGCCCAACGTATGATAAAGTCTTATCAAAATTTAATGGCTCAGTTCTTATTTGCTGGGGAATATTTAGAAAAGAATAAAGACATTTTGAATGTTATCTATAATAAGATTAATAATAATATGGAGTTAGATGTTGGTGAAATTACATATTTAAATAATGAAAAAGATAGTATCTTACTATTAACGAAGTTACATATTAAAAATCGGCCTAATGCATTACAATCACTAACAAATGATATGGCTCATAAAATTATAGATTATATGCATTGGGATGTACTAATCGATTCAAAAATAACATCTATAATAAATAAAAAGATGAAGCATAAAATAGAATCTTATAATATGCTTTCTGATAATAGTAAAGTTCAAAATAACAAAAATTTAGCAAACTTTAATTCATCAGAGTCACCTAAACTAAAATTAATGTTTGTTATGGATATGTTAAATGAAGGTGTTCACGTTAATAAAATAGATGGAATTATCTGGTTTAGAGCCTTAAATGAGGATTCCAAAATACTATTTTTACAACAACTAGGCCGTTGTATAAGTGCTATTAGTAAGGATAGCAAAGATAATATTCCAACTATTATAGATTTAGTAAATAACACATTAAAGGTTAATATTATAAAGGGTGTAGATAAAGAGAAAAATGATTTAAATAAGCTAACAGAAATTGCCAGATGGATTGATAAAAATGGGTTTCCGGATTTAAGTAAACGTGATGCAATTGCCATAGAATATTATAAAATACTAAAAAGAATACAATCTAATTATAGTAAGTATTTGGATCATGAAATATTAGAATCACAAAAAGTTGAAAAAAAAGTGATTATAGAAAAAATATTAGAAATTGGTAGTAACTTTGATTTATGGAATTATGAATTTATAAAACATAATAATAACACTAGTATAGATAAAGATAATGATAAAGAAGAAAAAGATGACATATTGTCTATATTTAATATCAAAGGTAGATTAAGATTATTTTCTGATTTATATAAAGATGTTAAAACTTTAACAAATACTGACATAGAAAAGGCTTTAAAAGAAATAGTTAAGTATTTACAAAATCAGCCTGACAAAATTACAAATTTTGCTACTATAAGTGATAAACTTAATTTAACTGGCGGCAAAATAGGCAATTATTTAACATTTCATAAACAAGAAATAATAGAATTATCAGAGAAAAATAGAAATGCTCAGTGTATATGTAACTATTTTGGATGGCTGATAGTCAAAGAAGATATATTAAATGAGATATGTGAATATTTGCAAAATCAGCCTGACAAGATTACAAATTTTGGTACTATAAGTGATAAACTTAATTTAACTGATGGCAAAATAGGCAATTATTTAACATTTCATAAACAAGAAATAATAGAATTATCAGAAAAAAATAAAAATGCTCAGTATATATGTAACTATTTTGGATGGCTGATATCCAAAGAAGATATATTAAATGAGATATGTGAATATTTGCAAAATCAATCTGACAAGATTACAAATTTTGGAGCTATAAGTGATAAACTTAAATTAACAGGTGGCAAAGTAGGCAATTATTTAGCTGTTAATAAAAAAGAAATAATAGAATTATCAGAGAAAAATAAAAATGCTCAGTATATATGTAATTATTTTGGATGGCTGATATCCAAAGAAGATATATTAAATGAGATATGTGAATATTTACAAAATCAACCTGACAAGATTATAAGTTTTCGGATGATAAAGGATAGACTTAAATTAACAGGCGGCAAAATAGGCAATTATTTAGCTGATCATAAACAAGAAATAATAGAAATGGCTTTAAATAAAAATGAAGATGCCATTTATACTTGTAACTATTTTAAATCTTTTCAAAAAGACTTATATAAAAGGCTAGATGAAATTGCAAGTAAGGATAGTCATTTTCAAAATGCTCTAAATAACTTGGAAGAAAGTAGGAATAAGAAAGATGGAAGAACAGTATATTAATTTAATTAGGAATTTCAAAAAATTAGATATTGAAGATAAAAAAGAAGAAATATTGAAAAAAATATATGAACTAATACAGTTATTATATTTAGAAAATAAAAAAATCGATAGTTTTAATACACCACTTGGTATTTTACAAGAATATACTGATGATGATTCATACTTTGATTTGTTATTTACATATATTATGACATTAAGAGAAGAAAATGCCAAATTAATAGAAAAAATTGAAAAACTATAATATTTTATTTTTATGATTTATGGGGTTATGACCAAAGAAGGATTTATGCAAGAAAATAAGTTTGGATTAAGGAAACTAAATACGGGATTTGCTAAATATTTTATTGGTAACTTGATATGTCGAAAACTAATTTGTTTATTGCTAATATAAAATACTTATATGGAACTTAAATGGTCTTGGTTTAGTTATTTAGTCGTTGAAGTATAAAATTTTCTTTGAATAATCTAGTAAGTGATGAAGAATATAACAAGTTAAAGGAGAAAACTTATGTTAGAAGAAATAGAAAATAAACATCAAGCTATTATCGATATTGCCAAGAATTATATGAGTAGTATAAAAGATAATGAACATAACATAAATCATATGATAGATGTTGTTAATTATACTAAAGAACTTTTAGAATTAATTAGTGAAGATGTTGATAAAGAGGTTTGTATAATTAGTGCTTATTGGCATGACGTTGGAAGAATAAAATTAACTAATGGTCATGAAAAATTATCAGCAGAAATGTTACAGGATGAATTAGAAAGACATGGGTATGAAAAGGATTTTATTATGAAATGCTATAAAGCAATTGAGAGTCATAAATGGAATATGACTCCTAAAAGCATAGAAGGTTTAATTGTAAAAGATGCAGATAAATTAGCATGGCTAGGAAGTAAAAGATGGGAGTCTTGTTTAAATAATGAACAAGATTTAGATACTATAATGGAATTATTACCTAAATTAAAAGATAGTATTCTTTATTTTAATGAATCTAAAAATATATATGATAGAGATATTATTAACTTAGTAAAAATTTTGTATAAAAGAATATATAATAAGTTTTAATATATATGAGAATATACTAAAATTATATTGGAGAAATCAGTAAGTGATGAAAAGTATAATAAGTTAAAAAAGAAGAAATTTTAAACTTTATAAAGTAATAAAAATTTGTTAAAATGTGTTAGAAATAAGGATGGTTATGACAAAAAGTGAAGTATATTTTACTAAAGATATTAGTGAAGAAGGCTTAATTAAAATATATGAAGCATTAAATATTGAGTTAAAGGGACGTGTTGTTGTTAAAATTTCTATTGGTGAACTTGGAGGGCACAACTACTTAGACCATAATTTAATTAAAGACTTGGTTCAAAAATTAAATGGTACAATTGTATAATGTAATACTGCATATCCTGGTAAAAGAATGAGTTCAAGGGGTCACTTTGAAACTATAAAGGTTCATAGATTTTTAAATATTACTAAATGGGATATTATGGATGAAGAAGGGGACATGGAAATACCTGTTAATGGGCGCGTATATTTACAAGGGAAAAATATTGTTGGAACGCATTTAGTAAACTATGACTCAATGCTTAAGACTTCACATTTTAAAGGACACGCAATGGGGGGATTTGGTGGTGCTTTAAAAAACATGAGTATAGGGGTTGCTTCTAGTCATGGGAAAGCATGCTATTCATATAGTTTATGAAGCGACAAGTCTTAATATTGGTTCGATTGAACACGAAATTATTGATATAGATTAATTATAATAATAAATTACACGACTAAATTCGTGTTTTTTCTTTAACTAGTGTTAAAAGAAATTGTTTTTTTATATATTTTTAGATATAATTGTTTTATGAAAAATATGGGTGATGAAATGAGAAAGATATTAGCAAGTATTGATATTGGTTCTGATTTGATAAAATTAGTTGTTGGCGAAGTTAGCAAAAATGGTAAGGTAAATATACTTGCAGCTGCTCATGTGCCATCATTAGGAATAAAAAAAGGTTTTGTTGTAAATCCACAAGCTCTTTTACCAAAGTTAGAAGAAGTATTTAATAAATGTGAGGATATGATAGGCTTACATATTGATAAAGTAGTGCTTAGTGTTCCTAGTGATAATGCCGAGTTTTTTTTAACAGAAGGCTCTACTACAATTAATAATGATGAACACATGATTAAAGAAGCGGATGTTATAAGAGCAATGCAAGCAAGTACATATAATAAAATAAATGAAAATCGGGAAATAGTTAGTATAAAACCAACTGGTTATTTTATTGATGATGAAAGAAGTACACAAAATCCAGTAGGACAAGAAGCGGTTAAACTAACTGTTAAGTCTTTGGTTGTAACGGTGCCTAAAAAAAATGTTTATACATTAGAAAAATGTTTAGAGAAAATTGGGGTTAAAGTAATTGATTACTCAGTAGGGCCAGTTGGTGATTATTATGAATTTCGTAAAGAAATGATGAAAGAAGTTGTTGGGGTTATTATAAATATTGGTTATATGACTACGACTGTTTCAATCTTTAATAAAGGGTTACTTACTAATACAATAACTATTGATACAGGGGCTTACTATATAGAAACGGATTTATCTTATATATTTAAATTGTCACTTAATACAGCAAAAGATGTTAAATTAAATCTTGCTTCAGCTCATAAAAGAGGAGTAAGCGCTAGTATTAAGAAGAAATATCAAACTAAAAATAATGAAATTGTGGATATTAGTGAATATGAGGCTACAGAAGTTGCATCTTCAAGAGTTGAAGAAATTTTAAAATTAGCAAAAAAACAAATAAATCTCTTAACAAAAAAAGAAATTCATTATATAATGATTACGGGTGGAGTAAGTGAAATGCCAAACTTTAATCTTTTATTAGAAGAAGTTTTTGGACATTCTGCTAAAATCGGCCAAACAAAAGAAATTGGGGTAAGAAGTAATATTTATTCTTCTAGTGTGGGATTAATTAAATATTATGAAGAAAAATTGCGAGTAAGAAATCAAGAGTTTTCCATTTTTAATGAAAATGAAACAGAAAGTTTAGGTAGTGCGCCAAAGAAAAGTTTTGGTGATAATTCCATATTAGGTAAATTATTTGGCTACTTTTTTGATAATTAAAGGAGGGTATTACAATGGATGGAAGTTTAAAAATTGATCCAATTGCAAAAATAAAAGTATTTGGTGTCGGTGGCGGCGGGAATAACGCGGTTAATCGAATGATAGAAGAAGGAGTACAAGGAGTTGAATTTTACGTTGTAAATACTGATTTACAAGTTTTAAATGCTTCTAAAGCTACTAATAAAATTCAAATTGGGGCTAATATTACAGGTGGCCGTGGAGCTGGTTCTAATCCAGAAGTTGGTCGTGAAGCAGCTTTAGAAAGTAAAAAAGAAATAGAAGAAGCTGTAAAGGGAGCTGACATGGTTTTTGTTGCTTGTGGTCTTGGTGGCGGTACTGGTACAGGTGCGGCACCTATAATAGCAGAGATTGCACAAGAAACTGGAGCTTTAACGGTTGGAATTGTTACAAAACCATTTAGATTTGAAGGTAAAAGAAGAATGGAGCATGCTTTAGTTGGTTTAGAAGAATTAAAGAAACATGTTGATACATTAATAATTATTCCAAATGATAGATTAAGAGATATTATTGATAAAACAACAACATTCCAAGATGCCTTTAAAGAAGTTGATAATGTTTTACATCGTGGTGTTCAATCTATATCTGATTTAATAGCAGTTACTGGTATAGTTAACCTTGACTTTGCTGATATTAAAACTGTTATGGAGAAATCTGGTACGGCTTTAATAGGTATTGGTATGGGTATTGGTGATAATAGAGCGGTTGAAGCGGCTCGGCAAGCTGTATCTAGTGCGTTACTTGAAACTACTATTGATGGGGCAACAGATGCAATTATTAATATAACTGGAGGAGACTCATTAACATTATTTGAAATTGAAGATGCGGTTGAAACAGTTAGGGAAGCTGCTAATAGTGATATTAATATTATCTTTGGTGCTATTCCAAATTCTAACTTGTCTGATGAAGTTATTGTTACTGTTATTGCTACTGGTTTTGATGGCAAAGATGATAAAAATGAAGATGAAATGCCAAAAAGAAGAGTAGATGAAGATGATACTACTGAATTTGATATTCCTTCATTTTTAAGAAGTAAGGATAGTTTTTAATGGATAGACAAATTGTAATAGGTGGAGCTTATAAACACTTCAAAGGTTCAGTTGCTTATGTAATTACTATTGCTAAACATAGTGAAACTAATGAAGAACTTGTAATATATTGTTGTACAGCAAGTACTGATAATCATAAACCAGGTATTTATGCTAGACCAAAGAGTATGTTTTTATCAGAAGTTGATCATGAAAAATATCCCCAAGTTAAACAAAAATATCGTTTTGAAGAAATTTGTGAGTAAGACAGAATTCGACAAGAATTCTTTTTTTGTTGTGTTAAGATATAAATGGTGAGAGTATGACAATATACATTGACCTTGTTTTCTTATTAAATCTCTTTTTTGACTTTTCTTTACTACTTACCGTTAACAATACATTAAAAAGGCTCTCCACGAATGAGTGGGAAGAAATTAACATAGGTCTCCGCGATTGAGTGGGGAAAGAAAAATAACAAAACTCCATGATTTAGTGG
>JABLTO010043704.1_pt1 | contig 15598 bp, 29 predicted proteins | sample 7160091 | NCBI WGS metagenome assembly JABLTO01 (sample SAMN14651225, study PRJNA627086) | human gut metagenome | isolation source: feces | host: Homo sapiens
CAGATCAAACAGATAGTAGAGGATCGTCGTGATGCCGGAAACACCGCTGATCGGGAAGTTGGAGCTGACGGCAAAATTGCAGGAGTCCCGGAAGAGACGGCGAGAGAAGCTCTGCGGCTTGCTGCCAATAAGCTTCCGATCAAATGCAAATTTGTCAAGAGAGAAAACATAGAAGAAGGCGGTGAGCAAGTTGAAGGCTAAAGAGTTAAGAGAAATGACTGTCGAAGAGCTTAATACAAAACTCGGCGATCTTAAGACAGAATTCTTCAACCTGCGCTTCCAGAAGGCAACGGGGCAGCTCGGGAATCCCTTAAGCATCAGGGATATCAAAAGAGATATTGCCAGAGTAAAGACTGTTCTTAGAGAACGCGAACTGAATGCCGCCGGCAAATAAGCGTGAAAGGAGAAAAGCTTTATGGAAGGGCAAGAAAGAAATCTTCGCAAAGTCAGAATGGGCGAAGTTGTAAGCACAAAAATGGAGAAAACGATTGTCGTCCGTGTTGACGAAGTCAAAAAGCACCCCATTTACAAAAAGGCAGTTCACTATTCTAAAAAGTTTAAAGTACATGATGAGAAGGGTGAGGCCAGCGTAGGCGACGTAGTAACGATTATGGAAACACGTCACTACAGCAAAGATAAATATTTCAGACTCGTCGGGATCGTCGAGAAAGCAAAATAACGGATAGGAGGAGCGTATAAATGATTCAGCCGCAAACATATTTGAAGGTTGCCGATAACTCCGGAGCAAAGACTATCCAGTGCTTCAAGGTACTCGGCGGATCTATGAGAAGAACGGCCAACATCGGGGACGTGATCATTGCTTCCGTTAAGACGGCAGCTCCTGGCGGCATCGTGAAAAAGAAAGATGTTGTCAAGGCGGTTATCGTCAGAAGCGTGAGCGGTGTAAAGAGAGCAGACGGCTCTTATATCAAGTTCGATGAAAATGCCGCAGTGATTATTGATAATAACAAACAGCCCAGAGGAACTCGTATTTTTGGGCCTGTGGCTAGAGAAGTCAGAGATGAAGGATTTGTCAAAATCGCCTCTCTTGCTCCTGAAGTACTGTAAGAAAGCGGGGTCTTTGAAATGGCAAAATTACATGTAAGAAAAGACGATACCGTAGTAGTAATCACGGGTAAGGATAAGGGCAAAAAGGGCAAAGTTCTGGTAGCTATGCCGGAGGCAGGTAGAGTTGTTGTTGAGGGTGTCAATATCGTCAGCAGACATACCAAGCCGCGCGGCCAGGGCAATCAGGGCGGCATCCTTAAGAAGGAAGCGCCGATCGATGCATCCAATGTCATGCTGTATTGCAATAAGTGCGAGAAGGGTGTCCGCGTAGCGGTAAAGGTGCAGGAGAACGGCGAAAAGGTTCGCGTATGCAAGAAATGCGGCGCAACCATCGGCAAATAAGCAGAAGGGAGGAACCGAAATTGCCTAGACTGAAAGATACTTACAAAGCGGAAATTGTTCCCGCTATGATGCAGAAGTTCAACTACAAGAGCGTAATGCAAGTTCCCAAGCTGGAAAAAGTAGTCATCAACATGGGTATGGGAGATATCAAGGATAACCCCAAGGCACTGGAATCCGCCCTTGCAGAACTGACTGATATTTCCGGACAGAAGCCGGTTGTAACTCTGGCAAAGAAATCCGTAGCAAACTTTAAAGTGCGTGAAGGTATGAAGGTCGGTGCCAAAGTTACGATCAGAGGCGATAGAATGTATGAATTCGTGGATAAGCTGATCAGTATTGCTATTCCGCGCATCAGAGACTTCCGTGGTGTTTCTGCCAACTCGTTTGATGGCAGAGGAAACTATGCACTGGGGCTTCGCGAACAGTTGGTCTTCCCCGAAATCGATTTCGACAAGGTGGAAAAGATTCGTGGTATGGATATCGTAATTGTTACGACTGCTAAGACCGACGAAGAAGCTCGTGAGCTCTTGACATTCATGGGAATGCCTTTTATTAAGTAAGGAGGAACAGTAAGTGGCTAAGAAGAGCATGATATTGAAGCAGCAGAGAGGCTCCAAGTTCTCTACCAGAGAATACAGCAGATGCCGTATCTGCGGACGCCCCCACTCTGTTCTCAGAAAATACGGAATTTGCCGTGTATGTTTTAGAGAACTGGCTTATAAGGGACAGATCCCTGGCGTGAAAAAAGCCAGCTGGTAAAGGAGGAAAAATAGATGCCTGTTACAGATCCTATAGCTGATATGCTTACACGCATTCGCAATGCTTTGGTGGCAAAGAAAGACATCGTTGAGATGCCTGCTTCCAAAATGAAAAATTCTATCGCTCAGATCATGTTGGAGCAAGGCTTTATTAAAGGCTGCGAACTGGAGGAAGATGGCGTACAGGGAACCCTGAAAATCAAACTCAAGTATGGCCCCAACGGAGAAAGCGTTATTTCCGGCCTGAAGAGAATCAGCAAGCCGGGCCTGAGAGTATATGCCAGAAAGAACGAAATTCCCAAGGTTTTAAGCGGCCTGGGTGTTGCAGTGATTTCTACATCCAAAGGCGTTGTAACTGATGCGGAAGCAAGAAAGAGCGCAGTAGGCGGCGAAGTACTCGCTTACATTTGGTAAGCTCGGAATAAATAAGGAGAGGTGCAGATACTATGTCAAGAATAGGCAGACTTCCTGTCGAGCTTCCCGCTAACGTAACGGCCGAGGTTAATCCCGGCAATGAGGTCGTAATAAAGGGACCTAAGGGTGAGCTTAAGCAGAAGTTCAGTAATAAAGTAGAAATTAAGTTGGATGGAAACGTTATCAGCGTTTCTCGCGTTTCTGATGATAAGGAAATCAGAGCCCTTCATGGCCTGACCAGAGCAATGATTGCCAATATGGCACGTGGCGTAAACGAAGGCTATTCGAAGGAACTGGAAATTGTCGGCGTTGGTTACAGAGCTCAGCTTTCCGGTAAAAAACTGGTGCTGAATATTGGGTTTACGCATTCTGTAGAAGTAGAGCCCAAAGAAGGAATCTCTTTTGAAGTTCCCAGCCAGACGCAGATTATCATCAAGGGTATTGACAAACAGATGGTTGGCCAGGTTGCAGCAGATATTCGCGCAATTAAGCCGCCGGAGCCTTATAAGGGTAAAGGTATTCGCTATGCAGGCGAGTATGTAGCACTCAAAGAAGGCAAATCTGGTATGTAAGGGAGGTCCGTAGAGTAATATGATCAATAAAATTGATAAGAATGCGGTGCGTCAGAAACGTCATCAGCGTATTCGCAACAAGATCAGCGGTACGGCAAGCCGTCCCAGAATGGCTGTGTATAGAAGCTTGAGCAATATCTATGTACAGATTATTGATGACAGCATCGGGCATACACTTGCAGCAGCATCCACGATGGATAAGGATCTTGCAGCTTCTCTCGAAGGCAAGACCAAAACCGAAGCAGCAAAAATTGTCGGCGAAAAGGCCGCAAAACTTGCTCTTGCAAAAGGCATTAATGAAGCCGTATTCGATCGTGGCGGATATATCTACCACGGCAGAGTGGAAGCTCTTGCAGAAGGTGCAAGAGAAGCCGGGCTGAAGTTATAAGGAGGAACGTAAGTTGCAGCAGCGTATAGATGCCAGAGAACTGGATTTAAAAACGAGACTTGTCTCTGTAAACAGAGTTGCAAAGACCGTAAAAGGTGGTCGTAATATGAGATTCTCCGCACTGGTAGTAGTCGGCGATGAGAATGGTCATGTTGGTTGCGGCCAGGGCAAAGCAGCCGAAATTCCTGAAGCTATCCGTAAGGCAGAAGAGAGCGCAAAGCGCAATATGATTACTGTCAGCCGTGATGGTACCACAATTCCGCACAGAGTGCAGGGCAAATTTAACAGAGGTAACATTCTGATAATGCCTGCCGCCGTAGGTACTGGCGTTATTGCCGGCAACCATGCAAGAGCAGTGCTGGAATTGGCCGGAATTAAGGATATCAAGGCAAAGTCTTATGGCTCCAATAACCCGATCAACACCGTTAAGGCAACGATCGCCGGCCTTGCACAGCTGAAGACAAAAGAACAGGTTGAGCGCCTGCGTGGCGTAACCTTGGACTAATAGGAGGACATCAATATGCAGTTAAAAGTCACTCTGAAAAAGAGCACGATCGGATGTCCGAAAGATCAGATTGGCACAGTGCATGCACTCGGCCTCAAGAAGGTTGGCCAGTCTGTAGTAAAGGAAGCAAATGATTCGATCAAGGGCCAGATCAATAAAGTAAAGCATCTGGTAGCAGTCGAAGAAATCTGAGGAGGGCATTTTCAATGAAATTACATGAATTAAAACCAGCTGTAGGCTCTAGAAAATCCCCCAAGCGCCTTGGCCGTGGTAGCGGTTCTGGATTGGGAACCACGGCTGGCAAAGGCCAGAAAGGCCAGAATGCCAGAAGCGGTGGTGGTGTGCGCCCGGGCTTTGAAGGCGGCCAGATGCCTATTATGAGAAGAATCCCCAAGCGCGGATTCAAAAACATTTTTGCAAAGCAGTACACCACTCTCAATGTGGAAGAGCTGAGCGTGTTTGAAGATGGCACAGTCATCACAGCTGAATTCCTCAAGGAAATCGGGTTCATCAGCAAAATTAATGATGGCCTGAAAATCTTGGGTGATGGTGAACTGGATAAAAAGCTGACGGTTAAAGCAGCAAAGTTCACTAAGTCGGCCCAGGAGAAAATTGTCGCTGCAGGCGGCGTAGCAGAGGAGATTTAAGATGTTTAAAACGCTGGGAAATGCATGGAAAATCGCGGATCTGAGAAAAAAGATCCTCTATACAATCTTCATGCTTCTCATATACCGCGTTGGCGTTATCATTCCGGTTCCGGGTGTAAACGCATCCTATGTTGCAGAATCTGTCGGGAGCTATACAGCTCTCGAGTTTCTCAACATGATGTCCGGTGGCGGCTTGGAAAACATGTCTATTTTTGCATTGGGCATTTCTCCGTATTTGAATGCGTCCATTGTAATGAATTTGTTGACCATTGCAATTCCTGCTTTGGAACGACTTTCCAAAGATGGTGAAGATGGTCAGAAAAAAATTTCCAAGATTACAAGATATGTTGCAGTCGCACTGGGCCTCATTCAGGCAGTCGGTATTTTGTGGGGCTTGGGCAGCAGTGCAGTAGAGTCTACCGATCTCTTCAATTATATCACCATCTTCCTGTGCCTGACGGCAGGTACAGCCTTGATGATGTGGATGGGTGAACAAATTAACCAAAAAGGTATTGGCAATGGTATTTCATTGCTTATTTTCACAGGTTTGGTTGCGGAAGTTCCCGGGCAGGCGATTTCTCTGATTTCTGCAATGATTTCCGGAGAACTGAGCATTCTGGCATTTATCGGCGTCATCATTGGTGTGTTGGTGATTATTACTGCCATTACCTATGTGGATCAGGGAGAACGCAGAGTTCCGGTGCAGTATGCAAAACGTGTGGTTGGAAGAAAAATGTATGGCGGTCAGGCTACTTTTATTCCGATAAAGGTAAACCAATCCGGTGTTATGCCGATTATTTTCGCAATGACTTTTGTACAGTTCCCGGCTATGATTGCGCAGTTCTGGCCCAATAGTGCTTTCTATACATGGTATACTAAATTCCTTGGAACGGGCAGTATATTATATGCGCTGATTTATGCCGTGCTGATTATTTTCTTCACCTATTTCTATTCTCAGATTGCGTTCAATCCGGTAGATGTATCTAAGAATATTCAGCAGTACGGCGGGTTTATTCCGGGTATTCGCCCTGGAAAGCCCACTTCGGATTATCTTTCCAGAATTCTTAGCAAGCTGACCTTGTTCGGAGCAGTATTCCTGGCAATTTTGGCGGTAATCCCCACATTGTTTACTCAAATTACCAAGCTTACTTCCACATTTAGTGCAACTGGGCTGTTGATTATGGTAAGCGTTGCATTGGAAACGGCGCAGTTGTTGGAAGCGCAAATGATGATGCGCCATTACAAGGGCTTTTTAAACTAAGGAGAAGCAGGATGAACTTGATTTTTCTTGGCCCTCCCGGTGCAGGAAAAGGCACGGTTGCCTCTAAACTGGTAGCCACTGCCGGCCTTGAACATCTCTCCACGGGCGATATGCTCCGTGAAGAGATGAAGAAGGGCACCGAGTTAGGCAAGCTTGCAAAACAGTATATTGAAGAAGGCAAGCTGGTTCCTGACAGTGTGATCATTGATATGGTCAAAGGCAGACTTTCCAAGACACAGGCAGGCATTATGTTCGATGGATTTCCCCGTACGGTTGCACAGGCAGAAGCATTGGATGCGATTGCAAAAATCGATGCAGTGATTAATCTGTACACAACGGTGGATGTGGTAGTAGAGCGTATTGGCGGACGTAGATTGTGCCGGCAGTGCGGCGCAGTTTATAACGTCAGTTGGTATAAAGAAGAGACCTGCGAAAAATGCGGTGGAGAACTTTATACCAGAGCAGATGATACAGAAGAGACGATTCGTAAACGTTTTGATGTATATCTGGCAGAAACAGCACCTTTGGTTGAATATTATAAGGCAAAAGGCCTGGTGCATGATATTGATGCAAATGGCGATATTCAGACGAAAGTGGATGCAATTTCTGAAATTATCGAGCGTGTAAAATGATCAATTTAAAATCGGCAGAAGAAATCAAGCGGATGCGGGAAGCTGCACTGATTGCGGCTGCAGCAATGGATAAAGTGTTGGCAGCTGTAGAACCGGGCATTACAACCGCAGAGCTGGATGCAATTGCATATCACTATATTGTGGGAGCGGGCGCTAAGCCTTCTTTTAAAGGATACGGTGGTTTTCCGGGAACGGCATGTATCTCAATCAATGAGCAAATTGTTCATGGGATACCGGGAAGGCGCCGATTGGAAGAAGGAGATATTGTCAGTATCGATATGGGAGCTTATCTGCATGGATATCATTCGGATATGGCCCGTACAGTTGGCGTAGGCAATATTTCACCTGAAGCCGAAATGTTGATCCGAGTTACAGAGGAATCCTTTTTTAAAGGAATCGAAAAAGCTGTGGCAGGCAATCGAATCGGAGATATCAGCAAAGCTGTAGAGCAACATGCAAGAGCATATGATTTGGGTGTTGTTACAGAATATGTAGGTCATGGGTTAGGCCAGGATTTACATGAGGATCCCGAGGTTCCTAATTTCAGCACATCCAGAAAAGGGCCGGTTATGCGTCCCGGTTTGGTGATTGCTATTGAGCCGATGCTTACGCTAGGGACTCATAGAGTGGTGGTTGCACCCGATGGATGGACTGCTTCTACGCGAGATGGCAGTTTGTCTGCCCATTATGAGAATACCATCGTGATTACAGAAGATGGCCCCTGCAGCATTTTAACGATTGCATGAGGAATTGTATGAATGATAATTTTTGCATCGGGAGAGTTTGCAAGGCAAAGGCCGGACGAGGCAAAAACCGATATTTCATCATCTGTGGGATTGTAAATGAAGAATATGTTCTGCTGACAGATGGAGCAACTCGTAAACTGGAAAGACCGAAGCTGAAAAAGAAAAAACATTTGCTCTGCAGACCTTATGTTGCAACTGAGATCGCAGAAGCGATTGAAAAAGGGGATCCCCTTTTGGATGCGGAAATAAGAAATGCGCTCGACCCTATAACGGCGATAGAAATAAGTAAGGAGAAATAGCTTGTCTAAAAGTGATGTAATCGAAGTCGAGGGAATTGTTACAGAAGCTTATCCCAATGCTGCATTTGAAGTGGAATTAGAAAATGGGCATAAGGTATTGGCCCACATTTCCGGAAAACTTAGAATGAATTATATTCGGATTTTGCCGGGTGATAAGGTGACAGTTGAGCTTTCCCCTTATGATTTATCCAGAGGAAGAATCATCTGGAGAGGAAAAAACTGATTTTCGCTGATATTATCGAGAAAATTTGTAAAAAATTTTAAAAAAAACATTGCAATTACTGCAAAAGACAGATAAAATATAAAAGTGCGCAGTCTTATATTTTATCGCGCATGTTGTGATTTCAGAAATTCTGAATTGCTGAAATCATTTTACCCAGGAGGTACGCAAAATGAAAGTTAGACCGTCTGTTAAACCAATCTGCGAAAAATGCAAAGTCATTAAGCGCAATGGTAAAGTAATGGTTATCTGCGAGAACCCCAAGCATAAACAGAGACAGGGTTCCCGTTCCTGACATATCCTACCATTAAGCAGAAGTTATAAATATATACGCAGCGGCTGTATGGATATATGCTAATTTGTATATCCATATTGCGTTATCTTTTTAACCAATGCTTATGTATATATGGAATATCAAAAGAAATTAAACCGGAGGTAGAAGTTAATGGCACGTATTGCCGGAATAGACTTGCCAAGAGAGAAGCGTATTGAAATTGGCCTTACCTATATATACGGCATTGGTCTGAAGTCTTCTCAGGATATTCTTGCTGCAACAGGCGTTGATCCGGATATCAGAGTAAAAGATCTCTCTGAGGATGACGCCACCAAGATCAGAGAATATATAGATAAAAACTATCATGTAGAAGGCGATCTCAGAAGAGAAATCAACCTGAACATCAAGAGATTGATGGAAATCGGTTGTGTAAGAGGTGTTCGTCATAGAAGAGGTTTGCCCGTTCGCGGTCAGCGCACTAAGACGAATGCTCGTACCAGAAAAGGCCCGAAGCGTACAGTAGCGGGCAAGAAGAAATAAGGAGGAGGCTTAAGCGATGGCTAAAACAGTAAAAGTTAGCAGAAGGCGCAGAGAGAAAAAGAATATTGAGCGCGGCGCTGCCCATATCCGTTCTTCTTTCAATAATACGATTGTAACCATGTCTGATATGCAGGGCAATGCCTTGTCTCAGTCCAGCTCGGGTGCTCTTGGCTTCCGTGGCTCCAGAAAATCTACTCCGTTTGCGGCGCAGATGGCAGCAGAAACAGCTGCTAAAGCGGCGATGGAGCATGGTCTGAAGACGGTGGAAGTATATGTAAAGGGCCCGGGTTCAGGAAGAGAAGCTGCTATCCGCGCATTGCAGACGGCAGGTTTGGAAATCACGCTGATTAAAGACGTGACGCCCATCCCCCATAATGGATGCCGTCCGCCCAAACGCAGAAGGGTATAAGGAGGTATTGGTTCATGGCTAGATATACAGGTCCTGTATGCCGTTTTTGCCGCAGAGAGGGCTGCAAGCTCTTTTTGAAAGGTGATCGCTGCTATACAGATAAATGTGCATTTGCAAGACGCCCTGCGGCTCCCGGCCAGCATGGCACCAGCAGAAAGAAAGTTTCTCAGTATGGCCTTCAGCTCAGAGAAAAGCAGAAAGTCAAGAGAGCTTATGGTATGCAGGAAAAACAGTTCAGATCTTATTTTGCACTGGCTGCCAAACAGCATGGCGTGACAGGTGCTTATATGCTTTCTTTGCTTGAACGCAGACTGGACAACGTTGTTTATCGCCTGGGTATTGGTGAATCCAGAGCACAGGCACGGCAGTTTGTTATGCATGGCCATATTACTGTAAATGGCAAGAAAGTTGACATTCCTTCCTATCGTGTAAGTGTAGGCGAGGAAATTGCTGTAAAAGAAAGAAGTGCAGGAACAGATCGTTTCAAGCAGATAATCGAGCAGGCTGGAAAACCGATTCCGAAGTGGCTCACATTTGATGCTGAAAATTTACGCGGCTCTGTAGTAGCTTTGCCTGAGAGGGAAGATATTGATCTTACGATCGCAGAAAACCTCATTGTCGAATCTTACTCCAAGTAATTATATAGCCGCCGGTCAACTATAAAGCATTAAGGAGGTTTTTTCGCTAATGCTGGAAATTGAAAAGCCTAAGATAGAATGCGTTGAGAAGAGTGACGACAAGAGCTATGCCAAATTTGTTATGGAACCTTTGGAAAAAGGGTTCGGCACAACGCTGGGCAATTCGCTGCGGAGAGTTTTGCTTTCCTGCCTGCCTGGTGTTGCAGTGACAAAGATCAGAATCAATGGCGTGCTGCACGAATTCACGGTAATTCCGGGAGTTCGGGAAGATGTTACTAACATTGTGTTGAATCTGAAGGGCCTGTGTGCTCGTCTGTTCTCCAATGAACCCAAAACTCTTACGCTGAATGTCGTTGGTCCCAAAGAAGTTACAGCGGCTGATATTAGCTTTGATGCCGATGTTGAAATCGTTAATCCTGATTTGCATATTGCAACGCTGGATGACGGTGCCACGCTTGATATGGAAATTGTAATCGGGCATGGCAGAGGCTATGTACTTGCAGATAAGAATAAAGAAGAGGGCATGCCGATTGGCGTGATTCCGATGGATTCTCTCTACACGCCTGTAACCAAGGCAAACTTTACGGTGGAGAATACCCGTGTGGGTCAGGTGACTGACTACGATAAGCTGACACTGGAAGTCTGGACAAATGGTTCCATTCCTGCAGATGAAGCAGTTTCGTTGGCAGCAAAGATACTTTATGAATATCTCGGTCAGTTTGTAGGGCTGACATCACATGTTGGCGATGTGGAAATCATGGTTGCCAAAGAAGATGCCAAAAAGGAAAAGATCATGGAAATCACCATTGAAGAACTTGACCTTTCCGTTCGTTCCTATAACTGCCTGAAGCGCGCGGGGATCAATACAGTAGAGGAATTGATCAAGAAAAACGAAGAAGAAATGATGAAGGTTCGCAACCTGGGCAGAAAATCTCTGGAAGAAGTACAGCAGAAATTGGCTGCACTGGGGCTGAGTCTTCGGCAAAATGACTAATATTTGAGTAAGATATACAATTAGGAGGCAGATTTGTATGGCATACAATAAGCTTAGCAGACCTTCCGATCAGAGAAAAGCGATGTTGAGAAGCCAGGTAACTGCTCTTCTTTGGAAAGGCAAAATCGTCACTACGAAGGCCCGTGCAAAGGAAGTGCAGAGAATTGCTGAAAAGCAAATTACCAAGGCCATTGCTCAGCATAAAAATACAGTTACGGTTACTAAGTCCGTAAAAGACGAGAAAGGCAATGTTGTGGAGCAGGAGTTTACGGTAGATGCACCTGCAAAACTTGCTGTCAGACGTCAGCTGATCGCAGAACTCTATAACGTAAGGCCGGAGAAACTTGAAAAAGAGAGCAAATCTCAGTATAAAGAGCGTACAAAGGAAAATAGATTCCCGGTGGTGGAAAAGCTTTTCAGAGAGCTTGCTCCCAGATACGCTACAAGAGCGGAAGCTTTGGGTCAGGGCGGTGGATATACCCGTATCATCAAAATGGGCCCGAGACGCGGCGATGCTGCTGAGATGGTAGTATTGGAACTTGTTTAATACTGGCATAAGAGAAACGAGGCTTTAGCAAACGCTTAAGCCTCGTTTTGTTAAATAAAGGGAGCAAAAGGATGGGAGTAAGAAAAATGGTTGATGCCAGTGCACTCAAATTTGCTTACGTTTCCGAAGAAGGAAATTATACATTTGCTTTGAATGGAGTAGATATCCAGGTTGAGCAAGGGGAATTTGTAGTGGTATTGGGCAGGAATGGCAGCGGAAAATCCACTTTTGCAAAACTGGTCAATGCTTTGAATCTTCCAACCAGTGGTAAGATGGTTGTGGCAGGTATGGATACTGCCCAGGAAGCAAATATGCTGGATATCCGTAAAACGGCAGGAATGGTTTTTCAGAATCCGGATAACCAACTGGTGGCGACGATTGTAGAAGAAGATATTGCTTTTGGACCGGAAAATCTCGGATTGCCCCGGGAAGAAATTTATGAGCGGATTGACTATGCATTAAAGACTGTGCATATGGAGGAGTACCGTCATCATGCGCCGCATATGCTTTCGGGTGGCCAGAAGCAGCGAATTGCCATTGCCGGTGTCTTGGCAATGAAACCGCAATTGATTTTATTTGATGAATCAACTGCAATGTTGGATCCCAAAGGCAGGAAAGATATTCTCTCCATCATTAAAAAACTGAATAAAGAAGAGCATATCACTATTATTTTGATTACACATTATATGGATGAAGCGGTGGATGCAGACAGATTGATTGTGATGAAAGATGGATTTGTACTGCGCGAAGGAAACCCTTCTGAAATCTTTTTTGATAAAGAACTGTTGGAAAAAGCGGGTCTGATTGCGCCCTTTACGGCGCTGCTTTCCAGAGAGTTGGTAGAGGCCGGAATAGACATACAGCCCACTTTGAATACACAGGTTTTGGCGGAGGAATTATGTCGATTAAAGTAGAGCATCTCTCCTATACCTATATGCCTGGGACACCTTTTGAACATCAGGCCTTAAAAGATGTCTCTTTTGAAATACAGGATCAGGAGTTTGTTGGAATTGTTGGGCATACAGGCAGCGGAAAGTCTACTTTGATGCAAATCATCAGCGGATTGCTGAAAGGCTACGAAGGAAAAGTTTACATCAACGGCATTGATTTTTCTGATAAAAAGCAGGATAAGAGAGAACTGCGCAAGCTGGTTGGTGTTGTCTTTCAATATCCGGAATATCAGCTTTTTGAAGAAAGCGTGGAAAAAGATATCGCCTATGGGCCGACTAAAATGGGGATTGAACCGAAAGAAGTCGAGCGCAGAGTGAAAGCTGCCATGGATTTGGTAGATTTGGATTATGATCTATTCCGCGACAAATCACCATTTTCTCTTTCGGGAGGGCAAAAGAGAAAGGTGGCGATTGCCGGAGTTCTTGCGATGGAGCCCAAAATTCTTATTATGGATGAGCCTATTGCCGGGCTTGATCCTATGGGGCGAGAAAATTTTATGCAATTGACTAAAAGCCTGAATGAATGCGGCATCACCATCCTGATGGTCTCTCATAATATGGATAACTTAGCGGAGTATACCAAGAAAGTACTGGTAATGAATGAAGGCGAGCTGTTGATGGAGGGAACTCCCGCAGAAATTTTTTCCGATTATGAGAAATTGAAGGCAGCCAGTTTGGATTTACCGGAGGTAGCTCAATTTGCTGATTTGCTGCGGGATAAAGGTTTTGATCTCCCGAAGGATGTTATTCAGTATGAACAGCTAAAAACAATTCTGCTGCAAAAATTGAAGGAGGGAAAACAACAATGATACAGAATGTGACCATTGGCCAATATTTCCCCGGAAACTCCTTCATGCATCGGCTGGATGCACGATTGAAACTGGTATTGACCATTGCGCTTATCGTATTGATCTTCTTTATTCATTCGGTATGGGGATACGTTTCGGTGACAGTTTTGTTAATGCTGATGATCATCTCCAGTAAAGTTTCGTTTAAATTTGTGCTGAAAAGTATTAAATCCATGTGGCTGGTGATTTTGATTGCCTTTATACTGAATGCCTTTTTTGTAAAAGGGGAAACAACGCTTTTTCAATGGAGTTTTATTCATATTTATACGGAAAGCGTATTGCGGGCTACGGAAATGGCGGTACGTCTGATTTTGTTAGTGCTGATTTCCACAATGCTCACCTTTACAACTTCTGCTAAAGAGATTACTGATGCTATCGAAAGCCTGTTTCGTCCATTGGCAAAAATAAAATTTCCCGTACATGAAATGGCATTGATGATGAGCATTGCATTGCGATTTATTCCTACTTTGGTGGAGGAAACGGATCGTATTATGAAAGCGCAGACAGCCAGAGGCGCGTCTTTTGATTCGGGAAGTCTGATTTCGCGGATGAAGGATATGCTGCCGGTTTTGATCCCGCTGTTTATCAGCGCATTTAAGCGGGCAGAAGAACTTGCACTGGCCATGGAAGCCAGATGTTATCATGGCGGAGAAAATCGGACACGGTTGAAAGTATTTAAGCTGGGCGGTATTGATTATATTGCCATGATCATCATTGCGGCGCAAATTGTCTTTATTGCATTGGGTTACTGAACATGCGCATTGGACTGAAAATCGAATATGATGGAACGGCTTATGGCGGATGGCAGAGGCAGAAGAACGCCCCCAGCATTCAACAGACGATAGAAGAAGCATTGGAGCGGGCTTTGGGCTGTTCCTGTCGGGTGATAGGAGCGGGAAGAACAGATGCCGGCGTACATGCTTATGGCCAGGTAGCACATTTGGATATTGAAACAAAAATTCCTGCAGATCGCTTTTCTTATATTCTCAATCAAAAACTGCCGGATGATATCCGTATTGTACAGTCGTGGCAGGCGGCAGAGAATTTTCATGCGCGGCGGGATGCGATAGGAAAGCACTATCGCTATACAATCTATCAGGCACCGCATGCCAGTGCATTGGAGAGGAACAGCAGTGTGCATGTGCCGCAGCAATTGGATGTGAAAAAAATGCAGCAGGCTGCACAGGTGTTGATAGGAGAGCACGATTTTTCTGCTTTTCGGACGGTAGGCAGTAATATTGTAGGGACTGTGCGAACGGTATACCGATTGGAGGTACAGCAGCAGGGGCAGCATATCCATATAGATATTTGGGGGAACGGATTTCTTTATAATATGGTGCGTATTATTGCTGGCACGCTGATAGAAGTAGGTAAGGGGAAGATTCCGGTGCAGGAAATGCAGAGTATTCTGGATTCCAAAGAGCGAGCGCGTGCCGGTGCGACAGCGCCGGCGAAGGGGTTAGCAATGTGCGAGGTATTTTACAGAACAGAAGAGGTTGGAAAATTATAAAAAAGCCTTTTAGAATGCGGAAAAGCCTTGACAGTGCCTGGAAATTTATATAGAATATACTGTGCATGGATTCTGCAAAGCCCCGCAAAACCGTGCATTCTACCATATCGCGCGTCGGCGCATTTTACAAAATATAACTTGGGAGGAAAGCCTCATGAAAACATATATGGCTGACAGCAGCCTCCAGAAACAGTGGTATGTAGTTGATGCAGAGGGAAAGACCCTCGGTCGTCTTGCAAGCCAGGTTGCTGCAATTTTAATCGGTAAGCATAAGCCAGAGTATACGCCCAATGTGGATACCGGCGATTATGTGATTGTAGTTAATACCGACAAGATCGTTTTGAGCGGTAAGAAATTGGATAAGAAGTTCTATTATCGCCATACTGGTTATCCGGGTGGTCTGAAAGCTACTAAGTATAGAGACCTGATGGCAACCAAGAGCGATTTCGCATTTTATCGCGCAGTAGAGAGAATGCTGCCCAAGAATACCATCGGTAAGCAGATGATCAAGAAGCTGCATGTCTACACAGGTCCTGAGCATAAGCATCAGGCACAGTGCCCTAAAGCGCTGGAGTTTTGATCAGCGGGAGGTATAAATTATGGCAAAAGAGCAGTTCCTCGGAACCGGAAGAAGAAAAAGTTCTGTTGCAAGAGTACGCCTGATGCAGGGTACGGGCAACATTACGATAAATGGAAGAGATATTGAAGAGTATTTCGGCTTTGATACGCTTAAAATGTTGGTTCGTTCTCCCTTTGAAGTAACAGAGAGAGTCGGCGCATACGACGTAGTTGTCAATGTGGTTGGCGGTGGTTATACTGGCCAGGCAGGCGCAATTCGCCATGGCATTGCACGCGCATTAATCGTAGCAGAACCTGAATTGAGAGATGCTGTAAAGAAAGCAGGCTTCCTCACGAGAGATTCCAGAATGAAGGAAAGAAAGAAGTACGGCCTCAAGGCCGCTCGTCGCGCGCCCCAGTTCTCCAAGAGATAACAGGCCCGACAAACCAATTCAAAAATGCTCAAAAAGCCCGGAAC
>JABLTO010206259.1_pt1 | contig 15597 bp, 19 predicted proteins | sample 7160091 | NCBI WGS metagenome assembly JABLTO01 (sample SAMN14651225, study PRJNA627086) | human gut metagenome | isolation source: feces | host: Homo sapiens
GCAGGCGACGTGACCATTGAAGGCGGCACGACGGTCAAAGCCGAAGGCGGTGTTGGCGGCGGTGCCGGATGATGAAGATACCCTTTATCAAATCGTGAATTTACTGGTGGATACCTGTGCCACCAACCGCAAGCTGCTGCGGGTGGCAGGGGACGACAAGCTTGCGGAGGTCGTGCGCAGCCGATTCATGAAGCTGAATGCAGAAAGTGCGCCGGCAAATCAACCCGAAGCTGAAAATCGAGGGTATCCTGATGACCATGACGGACAGCCGCACCAATTACGGCAGGGAAATCGACGCGTTGATTCGGCAGGTGTACGGCAGCAAAATCCGGGTGTTTGAGCAGCCCATTCCGCACTCTGTCCGTGCGGCGGAAATCAGCGCAGAGGGCAGGAGCATCTTTGCCCATGACCCCAAAGGCAAGGTGGCAGCGGCCTATCAATCTTTGACGAGGGAGGTGCTGGCCGATGCCGAAAAGCAACGCAAACTTGGCGCTGAAAGGTCTCGATGAGATGTTTTCCACCGAAGAATCCCGGCAGGAGCAAAAGCGGGAGCAAGTGCAGCAGATTCCAATCAAGGAACTTTTTCCGTTCAAAGAGCACCCCTTCAAGGTGCTGGACGATGAGGCTATGCAGCGCACGGTGGAAAGCGTGGCACAGTACGGCGTACTGGCTCCGCTGATTGCCCGCCCCAGACCGGAGGGCGGCTATGAGATCATCTCCGGCCACCGCCGTCAGCACGCCGCCGAGCTTGCCGGGCTGGACACGCTGCCTGTTATCGTCCGGGAAATGACGGACGATGCCGCCATCCTGCTCATGGTGGACAGCAATCTCCAGCGCGAGAGCATTTTGCCCAGCGAAAGGGCTTTTGCGTACAAGATGAAGTTGGACGCCATGAAAAGAACTAGCGGTAGACCGTCAAAAGAAAATGTGTCCCAAATTGGGACACAAAAACGTTCCGACCAAATCATGGCCGAAGAACTTGGTGAAAGTCGCAATCAGATTCAACGTTTCATCCGTCTGACCAATCTTATCCCGGAACTGCTCGACCTTGTAGATGAAAAGAAAATCTCCTTCAATCCCGCTGTGGAACTGTCCTATCTGGACGAGGCTCAACAGCGGGATTTTTTGCAGGCCATGGACGAGACCCAAAACGCGCCGTCCCTGTCGCAGGCACAGCGAATGAAAAAGCTGGCGCAGGAAGGAAAGTTCACCTATGAAGCCGCCTTTGCCATTATGGGGGAAGCCAAAAAGGATGAACTGGACAAGGTGGTCATCAAAAACGATACCCTGAAAAAGTATTTTCCCCGCAGCTACACGCCCCGGCAGATGGAAGATGTCATCATCAAGCTGCTGGAACAGTGGCAGCGCAGACAACAGCGTCAGAACGAACGCTGAAAAATCGGAACCGAAAGACCCATGAGGTCTTTTCTTTTTTGCAAAATTTTTGGAGGACAACGACTATGAATAGCACGATTGATTTCAAGACCGCAAAGACCATTGAGAACATGAGCCGCAAAATCGACGGCATGGAGCGTGCCGTTTCCGGCTTCTTCAACAAGATGAGCGACATTGCAGAGCGCAAGTACGGTGACCCGCAGGTTTATCTGGCGGCAGTCAGCCCGGCGAGGGACCTGAGCGCCATTCTGCTGGAAGAAGCGCCCGGCATTCTGCCCTGCTTTGACGAGACGGATGACACCTTCGGCATTTCCAAGGAGCTGCCCGTGGCGGGCTGCTACAACTCCAAGCAGGTGCTGGAGCTGTCGGGCAAGCGCTACCTGACCGGCCCGGTCGTCTTCGTCCGCTTCAACATGGAAGGCGAGTATGTCTCCCTGACGATGGGCGATCTGCACTGCATTCAGGAGTATCTGGAGCAGCACAGCATGGCGCTTATGGCCGACGGCAAGAACCTGAACTGCATCTGCCTGGACTGAGGAGGCCGCAATGATGCGCTTTTTTGTGGGCTTTGCTTTCTTTGAACTGGGCGTTTTCTGCGGTTTTTTTGCCGCTTCCCTGATGCAGGCGGCACGAACCGGAGAAATTGTGATTACGGTAAAGGAGGATACGGATGGAACAGGAAAAGAATACCCTTTCGGTGCTGCAAATCGCACCGGGGCAGCACCCGAAGCCGATTGAGATTGACAATGACCTGAAAGCGCTGCAGCAGGCGGTTGGCGGTTCGATTGGTGCAAGCTATCCCTTTGAAGACCCGGTGACCATCGTTTACAACGATGACGGCAAGCTCATGGGGCTGCCGCTGAACCGCGCTCTGCGGGATGAAAGCGGCGAGGCCTATGATGTGGTTGCCGGAACATTTCTGGTGGTGGGTCTGGGCGAGGAGGATTTTGCATCCCTCTCCCCGGAGCTGACGCAGAAATACGAGGAGCTCTTTCATCAGCCGGAAACTTTTATGTGCCTGGGCCGTCAAATGCTGGTGCTGCCCGTTCCGGACGAAAATGTGCGGACGGAAATAGCAAAAGCAAAGCCCCCGGCGGCGCACGAACGATGAGGAGATATTCCTGCAGAGGAGGTGGTATAAATGCAGGAGGAAGTTGAACACAAGACAGTCAACTTTGCCATTTCAACCACAAAGCTGACGGCCCGGACTTTCCTGAAAGGTGCGCAGTTTCTGCTGCGGCAGTACGACAAGAATGCTTCGCAGGGAAAACAGAGCATGAAGCGCCTGATTCGGCAGAACCGGGGTGTGACCAATGTGGAAATCGAGAAAACCGGCATCAAAGGCTTTGCGAAATATGCCAAGCGCTACCACATTGACTATGCGGTTCAAAAGGATATTTCCTGCACGCCGCCCCGCTATATGGTCTATTTCAAGGCACAGGACACGGATGCGTTGAGCGCGGCATTCAAAGAATATTCGGCTTCGGTTTTGAACAAAACCAAACGACCTTCCGTGCTGGCAAAACTGCAGGAACTGGTGCAGGCGGTGGCGGCGATTCCCGATAAAGTCCGCAACAAAGATCAGGAGCTTGGCCTATGAAAAAGAATTTTTCTAAGCTGCTGGCTCTGTATCTGCCCTACCTTCTGCTGGGACTTGCGGCAACGAATTTCGGTGAGGCATGGCGGCTGGCTGAAGGAAAAGAGATGGGAGATAAGATTCTGTCTCTGATGGGCACGATTCCGGTGGCCTTTGCAAATTCGCTGCCGAGCCTTCATCCGCTGGACATTCTGGTGGGCATCTGCTGCGGTGCCGGGCTTCGGCTTGCAGTTTACCTGAAAAGCAAGAATGCAAAGAAATACCGGCATGGCATGGAGTACGGTTCAGCCCGGTGGGGCAATGCCAAGGACATTGAGCCGTTTCAGGCTCCGAAGGTCGAGGATAACATCATTCTGACCAAAACAGAACGCCTGATGATGAGCAACCGTCCGCCTGACCCCAAGAACGCAAGAAATAAAAACGTGCTGGTAGTCGGCGGTTCTGGCAGTGGCAAGACGAGATTTTTATTAAGCCGAACCTGCTGCAGTGTGATTCCAAGGCCTTTCCGGTTTCATTCGTGGTTACGGACCCGAAAGGGTCACTATAATAAGGATAGAAAGGTCGTGAAAATACAAAACAGGAGGTTACACACATGAGGAAGCAGGAGCAAAAGGGTAAAATCACAGCATTGTACGAAAGGTTATCTCACGACGATGGGCGGTCTGACGAGAGCGTGTCCGTAGAAAATCAAAAGCGCATCCTGGAGGACTACGCCCGAAAAAATGGCTTCACTAATGTCCGCCACTTCACCGATGACGGGGTGCGGGGAACGACCTTCAAGCGGCCCGGCCTGGACGCTATGGTGGACGAGATACGGGCCGGAAATGTGGCTACCGTCATTGTCAAAGACCAGAGCAGAATAGGCCGTGACGTGGTGGAGGTCGGCTTGCTCAAACGCACCTTTGACGAGTACAACGTCCGCTTTATCGCCGCCAATGACAACCTGGACACCGCCAATGGATTTGATATTATGTCCATCTTCCGGGATGTGATAAATGAGTGGTACGTTGCTGACACCAGCCGCAAAATCAAGACCGTTTTCAAGTCCAGAATGGAAAAGGGCCTGCGCTGTTCGGGGGCCGTCCCCTATGGCTATCTCGCCTCAAAAGAAGAAAAGGGCGAGTGGGTGATCGACGAGGAAGCTGCCGCCGTTGTGCGCCGCATCTTTCAGATGGTCATGGACGGTCAGAGCGTCAACGGCATCGCCCGAACGCTGCGGGCCGAGCAAATCCCCATCCCTTCCGAACACTGGAAGCGTATCGGCTGTCCTGTTCGAGCCAACAGCTACCGCGACCCCTACGCATGGTCTGCCACCACCCTGGGTTATATTCTTAAAAGGCCGGAGTACCTGGGGCGCAAGGTGCTGGGCAAGACTGTCTGTGAGAACTACAAGACTAAAAGCACCCGCAGGACAATGCCAGAGGAACAATTTGTATTTGAGGGAGCCGTCCCCGCCATCATTGACGAAGAAACGTGGCACAATGTTCAGCGTTTGCGGGAAACCAAGCGCCGGACACCCAAGCGGAGTAATGCCCCTAACCGTTTAACCGGACTGCTCTACTGTGCCGACTGCGGCGCAAAGCTGACCCACCACAACAGTCTTGTCCAAGGCAAGTACATTGACGATGCTTTCACCTGTTCCAGATACCGGGCACCTATGGAGGATTGCACCATTCACTATGTTGCCACGCAAAAGCTGGAAGCGGCGATCCTCTCCGCCATCCAGCGGATAAGCTGGTATGTCCGCAACAACGAGCAGGAGTTTGTTCAGCGGGTTCGAAAGGCATCCAGTCTGCGCCAGGAGGAAGCAGTCAAGGATTGCCGGAAACAGATTGTCCAGGCGAAGAAGCGCCACGCCGAACTGGACGGACTGGTGAAGAAGCTGTACGAGGCCAACGCCACGGGCAAGCTGCCGGATAAGCATTTCAGCCGTCTCCTTGCCGAGTATGACGAGGAACAGGCCGCGCTGGAAGCCTCCATGACGGAGTGGCAGGGCTTGCTGGACAACTGGAACGCCGACCGGGTGAGAATGACGGAGTTTATCGACCTTGCCAAGCGGTACACCGATTTTTCGGAACTGACTACGCCCATTCTCAATGAGTTTATCGAGAAAATCGTTGTCCATGAGGGCAACGGACGGGGAAAGCAGCGCCGTCAGCGGTTAGATTTCTATTTCAATTTCATTGGCGCGTTTGAGGTTCCCGCCGACATTGTGACCCCGATGGAGCAGGAGGAAGAACGCCGCCAGCAGGAGGAACAGGCAGAGAAAGAGGAACGCTCCCAGGTGCTTGCCCAGGTTCGGTATGAGAGGTACAAGCAGGAGCGCCGGGAGTTTACCGCGAGGAAGCGGGCGGGCCTGTTGACCCCGGAGGAACAGGCGGAGGAAGAACGGCGGTTAGAGCGCAATCGGGCCTATCAGCAGAAGCAACGCGACAAGAAAAAGGCCAGTCAGCCAGAGAAGCCTCGCAAACGCTCACTGAAGGAACTCGCCAAGCTGGATGGAGCCGATCTCACCCCGGAGGAAGCGGAGCGGCTTGCGGCGCACCGCCAGAAGAAAGCCGAGCAGCACAAAGCGTGGCGTGACAGGCAGAAGTCCGCACAGCCCCCGAAGCCCCAACAGCGGACGTTGAAAGAACTTGCCAGATGTGCCGAGGCAGGTTTGCCTCTCACCCTAGAAGAAGCGGAACGGCTGGAAGCCCATCGCAATCGGAAAAAGGCGGCTTTGCAGGATTTGAAAGCCCGCGCCGAAACCGACCCGGTAGCGGCGGCAGAGTTGGCGCAGCAGAGAGCGCAACAGTCAGAAGCGGTAAAGAAGTCCCGTCAGAAAATGTATGCGGACGCTGCCGCCGGAGATCCCGAAGCCCAGGCCCGGTATGAACGTATGCTTGCCGCGAGGCGGGAGAACTACCACAGGAAGAAACAGGCAGAAGCCGAAGCTGCTCAAGTCAGCTAACGTAGATACAGAAAACGCCAGGGACAACGATAGTCCGTGGCGTTTTTGTCATTACTGCCGTTCCAGCAAATCCATATATTTCTGACGTTCGCCCTCCGGGACTTTCAGCGCCGCCATAGCCTGTTCAATGGTCAGCCCCATCGTTTCCATGAGGTTTTTGATAGAGGACAAGATACCTTTAGCAACGCCTTTTTCCTCAACGCCCTTGCTCAAATTACACATGACCGACACCTCCCTTTCCATTGTCTGCGTCATTTGAATGTCGTAATCGTCCTGCAAAATTTTCCGCTTTTCCGCCTCGCTGGTTTCGTTGGAGAGAAGCACATCCAGCATCCGCAATACGCCGTCATAATTTGACCCATCCGGCCCGCCAAGGCACAGCATGATGATGGACAGCAAATCATAATTCCTGATGGGTTCTTTGCCCTCGCCGACCAGATATTCTTCCACCAGCCGATACCGGGTAATGGTGTTCTCTCGATACTGCGGCGGTTTCATGCAAATCCAGATGGAGTAGACCTTCTTGATTTTCTCATAATGGGAGCCAGTGAACTCCCTGCCGTACTGGGAAGAAATCATGCGGCAACAGTGGTATATGCCACGCTTTATCAGCGGATAGCCGGGGTAAAAATCGTTCTGGGCCTCCACGTTGATGATGAGGGCAATTTGTTCCTCGGAGTCGGGAACGATGGCGCGGAAGCGAATGTCATAGGTGACTGTCCCCTCGCGCACCGATTTGTCCTCGGTGTCCATGCCGCTGATGACTGTGCCACCCTCGTCCGGCAGCACCGGGACGGCGGACACCTGGGGTTGGCCCTCAATGTACTTCTCGGCAATATCATTGACATCGCAATCCTTGTATTCTTCCAGGCAGGACTTCATAATCCGCGCCAGGATTGCCTTTTCAGACAGGACACGCTTACAGGCGGCATCATAACCCGCGCTGTCATCTGTGACGTGCAGTCCCTGGGCGATTGTCGTTTTGAGCTCCACCATCCTCACCTTCTTTCGTTTCATTCTACCACAGCTTTGCCAGCGCGTCCACTTCTTTTTTGAAAAGAGTTGCGTATGGCGTATACACGAGAGAGATATGGAGGTGCAGTGACAGAAAAAATTTATCTTAACAGGGTTGCTTTTGGGAATTTGATATGCTATACTATAAAAAACCAAGCAAAGGAGTTTATCAATATGCGGCAAGGTATTCTTAAATAAAATTTGATAATGGGAACAAAGACAAACGTCCTCAAGGAGAGGGCTTGGTTTTTGTACCCAATTTAAGAATACTTTTGCCTTTTCATTTCATATCGTGATAGACAACGGCCAGCCTTGGCCGCAGTTTTCATGTGTGTCCTACCTATCATCCCCAGCGGTAAAAGTATTTGTCGCTGGGGATTTTTGCGCCCTTCTGGGCCTTGTATGGAGGACAATCATATGAAAATCATCAATATTGGCATTCTTGCTCATGTAGACGCAGGTAAGACGACCTTGACGGAGAGCCTGTTATATACCAGCGGAGCAATCGAGGCGCCCGGCAGTGTGGATCAGGGAACAACGAGAACGGACACCATGTTTTTAGAGCGGCAGCGTGGAATCACCATTCAAACGGCGGTCACTTCCTTTCAGTGGCACGATTGTAAGGTCAACATTGTGGATACTCCTGGGCATATGGATTTCTTAGCGGAGGTCTATCGCTCCCTTGCCATTCTTGACGGAGCGATTTTGGTTGTTTCTGCAAAAGACGGCGTTCAGGCGCAGACCCGTATTCTGTTTCATGCTCTGCAAGTAATGAAAATCCCAACTGTTATCTTTATTAACAAAATCGACCAGGACGGGATTGACCTGCCAGGTGTGTATCAGTCTATCCGAGATAAGCTCTCCGCAAATATGATTATTAAGCAGAACGTGCAGCTTTCCCCGGATATATCCATCATGGAAAACATGGGGCTGGAGAATTGGGATACCGTGATTGCGGACTGTGATGAATTGTTGGAGAAATATATTGCCGGAGAACCAATGGACAAAGAAGAACTTCTGCGGGAGGAAAACAGGAGAATCCAAAGCGTCTCTCTGTTTCCGGTCTATCATGGCAGTGCCAAGGTAAACTTGGGAATCCGACAACTCATTGAAGCGGTCACAGATACATTCCAATCACCCACCGGGCAGAACAGCTCTGAATTGTGCGGAACTGTGTTCAAAGTTGAGTACGCAAACCAGAGCCAACGCCTTGCCTATCTGCGGTTGTATAGCGGTACGCTTCATTTGCGGGATTCCGTAGCCTTGGCAGGGAAAGAAAAACTGAAAATTACGGAAATGCGTATCCCCTCAAAGGGTGAGATTGTCCGAACAGAGATTGCCCATGCGGGCGAGATCGTCATTGTACCCTGCGACAGTTTGCGGCTGAATGATGTGCTGGGAAACAAACTGCTGCTGCCCCGTGAAACGTGGAGCGACAATCCTCTCCCTTTGCTGCGGACAACAATTGCACCAGAGAAACCAGAACAGAGGGAACGCTTGTTAAACGCCTTGACAGAAATTGCGGATACCGACCCGCTTCTGCGCTATGAAGTAGACGCTGTGACCCATGAGATCATTCTCTCCTTTTTGGGCCGGGTACAATTGGAAATTATCTCTGATCTTCTGGTGGAAAAATATCAGCTCAACACAACTGCAAAAGAACCTACCGTCATCTATATGGAGAGGCCATTGAAAGCGGTAAGTCACACCATTCATATCGAAGTGCCGCCCAATCCATTCTGGGCGTCCATCGGGCTGTCCGTCACCCCTCTCCCCCTTGGCACCGGAGTGCAGTATGAGAGCAAAGTTTCCGTTGGATACTTGAATCAGAGTTTTCAAAACGCTGTATTGGATGGTATCCGCTACGGTCTGGAACAAGGCGTGTATGGATGGAAGGTAACGGACTGTAAAATCTGTTTTGAGTATGGGCTTTATTATAGTCCGGTCAGCACTCCCGCAGACTTTCGGTCATTGGCACCTATTGTATTGGAGCAGGTGTTGAAAAAGGCGGGGACGCAGCTATTGGAACCATATCTTTCTTTTACACTCTATGCGCCGCAGGAATATCTCTCCAGAGCTTATCATGACGCACCAAAATATTGCGCGAGTATTGAAACGACCCAGGTTAAAAACAGCGAGGTGATTTTTACTGGCGAAATCCCTGCCCGCTGTGTGCAAGAGTACCGCAATGACCTCACCTTTTATACAAACGGGAGAAGCGTTTGTTTAACAGAATTGAAGGGGTATCAAATCGCCAGCGGCGAACCAGTTTTTCAGCCACGCCGCCCAAACACCCGGATTGATAAGGTGCGCCATATGTTCAACAAAATTCTCCCATCAATGATGGACTTATAAAATCCCTTTGGAACAAAGGGCGCACTTCTATACATGGTCTGCGACCATGTATCGTGCGCTCTGCGAGGCTACGGCCCGGACTTCCGAAAGTCCGGGCCGTTTGCGTCGCTCCGCTCCGTACAAGGGGCTGCGCCCCTTGCGCCGCTTTGCGGCTATCCCTGCGCCCTCGCTGGAAAGGTACATCCGCTCTGCGTCTGCACCTTTCCAGCGAGGCTAAAACCGAATACCGTTACCCTTGACCGTTTACCCGACACAGCAGGTAGACGGTCTTTTGTTTTGCCAAGAAGGAGGTCAAACACGATGGACAAGTCACGCGAAGAATTAGAGAAAGAGTATGCTGAGGCCACCGCTAAGTTGGAGCAGTACCAGCACAGAGGCCAGCGGTATGAGAACCGCATCCGCTACTACACCCAAGGCGAAAGGAAGAAGCGAAACCACCGACTTATCACCCGTGGCGGAGCGGTGGAGAGTATCGCCCCGGAGGTGCGCGGCATGAGCGAAAGGGCCTTTTTTCTTTTGATGGAAAAGGTCTTTTCCCTGCCGGAAGTTGCCGCCCTGGTGAGCCAAGCCACTGACCAGCAGGAAAGCGGATAATTGGCCCTGTTCCATCTCCACGTTACCCAGGTCAAACGGAGCGCGGGACAGTCTGTTGTCACGTCCGCCGCCTACCGAGCCGGGGAGAAATTGTATAGCGAATACTATGGCGAGGTCAGCGACTACACCCACAAGGGCGGCGTGGTCTGCACAGACATTCTCCTGCCGCCCCAGGCCCCCAACCAGTACCAAGACCGCGCCACCCTCTGGAACGCCGTGGAGAAGGCCGAGCGCGGCAAGAAAGCCCAGCTTGCATATAGCTTTGACATTGCCTTGCAGAACGAGTTTTCATTGGAGGAAAACATCGCTCTTGCAAGGCAATTTGTTTCGGAGCAGCTTGTGGGCCGGGGCATGATTGCCGACTTTGCCATCCACCAGCCGGACAAGGAGGACGGCGGTATTCCTAACCCGCACTTTCATGTTCTCTGCCCCATCCGGCCCATTGAGCCAGACGGCAAATGGGGGTGCAAGCAGCGCCGCCGCTACCGTCTGGACGAGGACGGGAACCGCATTATGGGAGAGGACGGCAAGCCCCTCTTTGACGCTGTTCCCACTACCGACTGGGGAAGCCCGGAAACACTGGAACATTGGCGGGAGGCGTGGGCCGCTATGGTGAACGCCAAGTTTGAGGAAAAGGGGCTGACCTGCCGCATCGACCACCGCTCCTATGAGCGTCAGGGCCTTGACCTGCTGCCCACCGTCCATGAGGGCGTGGCCGTCCGCCAGATGGAGGCCAAGGGCATCCCCACCGACAAGGGCGATCTGAACCGCTGGATAAAAAAGGCCAACAACATTCTGCGGGATATTCGGAAGAAAATCGCCGGCCTGACGGATTGGATTAAGGCCATAAAAGAAGAATTGAGCAAGCCCCAGGCCCCGACCCTTGCCGCCCTGCTGACCGACTACTATGAGGGCCGGAACGCCGGAGCATGGAGCCGCAACGCCAGGATTGGAAATCTTAAAGGTTTTGCCGAGGCCATCAATTTTCTGACCGAGAGGGGCATCGCTACGCTGGAAGATTTAGAGACCCATATCGCCGCCCAGAGTGAACGAACGGAGGCCATCAACACATCCATGAAAGCGAAGCGTGACCGTCTGAACGAATTGAAGGAACTGCTTCGCCTTGTTGACCTCTACCGAGACACCAAGCCCGTCTATGACGAGTTGCAGGGTATCAAGTGGAAGGGCAAGCGGGAAAAATTCGAGAGGGAGCATGAGAACGAGTTGAGGACGTTCCACATGGCCCGCCGGAAGCTGGACAAGCACCGTTCCCCTGCTGGTAAAATCCCCGTTCATGCGTGGGAACAGGAACAGGCGAGGCTTCACCAGGAGTACACAGCCGAGTATGAGCAGTACAAGCCTATCCAAGACGATTTGCGGCGGCTTCAACAGGTGAAGCGGAACGCCGATGCTGCCATACACCAGCAGGAGCAGACCCAGCAGAAACGCCGGGAGGTGGAGCGGTGAACGGCATTCCCCGACTGACCTACCAGCAGTACCGAGCCGTCCGGCGGCTGGTGCATGACTGCTGCAATTATGACGGCGGCAACTGTCTTGCTCTTGATGACGGCTGGGAGCCTTGTGTCTGCGTCCAGAGTATCACCTATTCCCTGGTCTGTAAATGGTTCCGCGCCGCCGTCCTGCCAACAGACAAGGGGTTGTGTGCCGCCTTGCTCCACCGAGGACAGGCGCGGCCCTGTGCCGAGTGCGGGGCGATGTTCGTGCCGCGCTCCAATCGGGGCAAATACTGTGACGAGTGCGCCGCCAATGTGCGCCGGAGAAAGAAAGCTGCCAGCGAACGGGAACGCCGCAGGCGTGGACATTTAGAGGCTGAAAAGCCTTGCAATCAGGGGGCTTGTGGACAGTCCTCAAAGGGGGACTAATACATTCCCCTTCCCCCACTCCAACGTGGGCGGCAAAATGGCGCTCACGTGGATTAACTTTGATGAATGATGAAAGGAGAGCCTATGACCTACGACCCCAGCATGACGATCACCAGCACCATCCCCGCCCCGGAGGGGAGCGACAGCACCAGCAGAGAGGGCAAGGCCATCCCCCTGCCCGTGATGGCGGGCGGCAACGCTTCACCCGCCCCGGACGTACCGCCACCCGATATGGTAAAGACCGTTGGCGGTACGACCTTTGATATTTATTTCCATTTCAGCCAGACCAGCCGGGAAACCTTTACCGACAAGGTACTGCGCCTTATTCAATCCGATGTTGTAACCTCATAAAAATAATTTACTTTTTTCTCTATCCTTATTGACAAAACCCGAAAGGAAGTCTCATTTACGAGTGCGGACATGCCCTTGCAAAGAAGGGGTACCTCATTAAGACGATGAACACCATCAATTTCCACAAGTCAATGCATTATAATCCCTTCGCTTATATCCACGAAGAAAAGGACATTTTGAAACTGGTTACAACCCTGATGGCCAATACAAAAGGGGAGGGAACCGGAGGCGACCCGTTCTGGGAAAAAAGCGAAAAATTGCTCTATACTGCGTTGATTGCGTATCTGCACTATGAGGCACCGGCGGAAGAACAAAACTTTGCAACGCTGCTGCAGCTGCTCAATGCCATGGAAGTCCGAGAGGACGATGAAGAGTATCAGAATCCCGTGGATTTGTTGTTTGAAGAACTCAGTAAGCGGAAACCGAACTCCTTTGCCGTGCGGCAATACCGTCTTTTCCAGCTGGCTGCCGGCAAAACGATGAAATCGATCCTTATTTCCTGCGGTGCTCGCCTTGCGCCCTTTGATATTCAGGAAATTCGGGATGCCACGATGTACGATGAACTGGAGCTGGACAAGCTTGGCGACCGGAAAACGGCGCTGTTTTTTGATCATGAGCGATACGGACAGCACCTTCAATTTTCTGATTTCGATGATTTACACCCAACTGTTCAACCTGCTCTGCGACAAGGCTGATGACCAATATGGCGGTAAACTGCCGGTTCATGTGCGCTGTCTGATTGACGAGTGTGCCAACATCGGGCAGATTCCGCAGTTGGAAAAGCTGGTGGCTACCATCCGCAGCCGTGAGATTTCAGCCTGCCTTGTCTTGCAGACCCGCAGTCAGCTGAAAGCTATCTACAAAGATAATACGGATACGATTGTGGGCAACATGGACTCGCAAATTTTTCTGGGCGGCAGCGAGCCGACTACCCTGAAAGAACTTTCCGAAGCGCTTGGCAAAGAGACCATCGACAGCTTCAACACATCGGATACCCGCGGTAACTCGCCGCCTTATGGCACATCGTTCCAGAAGCTTGGCCATGATGTGCCATAATTACTTGTGATGAATTCAGTTGCCCTAAATTCACACGAGCAGGGACACGACCAACTGGATTCGAACAACGAATACATACAGGAGGTTTTCGCATGAACAAACTGCTTTCCTGCCGCTACAACATGGACACCAACCGGCTGGAAGCTCAATTAATGATGGCACTATTCTTTCCATCGACTGTATCGCCATTGAGGACGAGTACGGCAACACTCCTACGCAGCGAGCAGAGCTAGATTGGCTACTCTACAACAAGCCCTTGGAGTACGTCCAGTTTGTGCTGAGTGGTGAGATTGAGCATTATCTCTCGCTCGGCTGTGACCATGGCAGATTAGAAGATTGACCTTTAATTAAAATATTCCAAACAAACCATCAGCCCTCTACTTGCAGTCCTCGCAAATAGAGGGCTATAGCTATACTCCAGTATCCTTTATTATACGCCGCTATTCCCACGAGAACTGACGCTCATTGGCGGTGTTGCACTATAAAAAGCTTTGCCGTTTACGGTGCCCTGCGTCATGCCAATCAAATCGATCAACTGATCCTCAGAATATGGAATTTGACAGTTTTTCAACTTCTTGGAGTTGCACGAATAGATTCCATCTAACAGAGTGATCACCCCCATCCGCTCCAGACTTGCCAGCATTTTTCCAAGTTCTTTTCGGTCACATTTTATTCCTTTTTCCGAAATGGCCGTTGCGATCTGGGATGCCGACAATGTTTTTTCAGTTAGCAACATGGCCAATGCAAGCTTGGCTCCTTTTAAGTAGTAGGGGATGATTTTATTGCGTATCCAAATTCCCTTTTTCATGTTGCAGTTCTCCTCTCAGAATCTGTCCATCCTCGATCCGAATGATCTGCTGCGCCTTCTGCGCAATTTCCGGGTTGTGGGTAACAACGATAAGCGTTTGCCCGAACTCTGCAGCGCATTCCATCAGCAGCCGCATCGTATCCTCGCCCGTCCGCGTATCCAGATTTCCGGTTGGTTCATCGGCAAAAACGATGCGTGGCTTTGCAATCAGTGCACGGGCGATCGCCACCCGCTGCTGCTGTCCACCGGAGAGCTGTGCGGGGCGGGAATGCAGCTTGCCCGCAATGCCCAAGATCTCAGTCAGCTTGTGAAGCATTTGCTCATCCGGTGCTCTATGATCCAGATAGAACGGAATCAGAATATTATCCCGCACCGTGTACTCCGGGAACAGGCGGAAATCCTGAAAAATAAAGCCGATCTTTTGCCGCCGCACCTGTGCCAGCTGCTCCGCATTCATTGCATAAATGTCCTGACCGTCCAGCAGCACCTTACCGGTGGTGGGTGGCAAAAGTCCTCCCAGAATTTTCAGGAGCGTGGATTTTCCGCTGCCGCTGGAACCGATGATGGACGCAAATGTACCGTTTTCAAGGGTCAGGTCGCTATTTCTGAGGGCGTGAACCGCACTTTCCCCTTCCCCGTAGGTTTTGGAGATCTGCACTGCTTCCAGAATTTTATCTTTCATAAGATATCCCCCTTGGATGCTTTTTTACGAATAAAGGAGAAGATCGGCAACAACGCTGCGGACAGCCAGAACACCATCAGCAGAATGCTGACCATGATCTGACTTCCCACGGGTTTATGGAATTCAAACACCCGTCCGCTTGTATGGATACGGATCAGGTCGAGAATGCTCTGGATCGGAACGATACGCGAAACTGCCGCATAGACAACGATATTCACAAGCAGCGTCGTCCCAACGATGACCGGGAGCAGCAGCTTTGCATAGGACAGCACCAGTTTTTTCGGGGAAACACCCAGCGTCAGGAGAAGCGACAGCCGCTGCTGCTGGACTTCATAAGCCGAAAGGTTCAAAACCACCAGCAGTGCGCACCCCAGAAGGACCCCGAATACCGCAAGGATGCCGACAAGGAAAGCGCTCTGTGTGCCCTCGGTGTAGCTCTGGCTGATCAGGTCGTAGTTATCTGCACGCAGGATACCATTCCTGCGCGTCGCAATGGAGGAAATAGACCGCCGCAAAGAGAAATTGCTGTCAGCGGACAGTTTCACGTTCAGGCTGCTGTATCCTTCCTTTTCCATAAAGTAGCTGCCTGCGCTCTCAAACATTTTATGGTAAAGAGCCGTACTGACAAAAATCGTGCCGCTGAAAATGATCCGGCACAGCCGCCACCATGCAGATCGAGGAAAACCTTGCCCTGGCGGCCCGCCGCGGCAAACCCCGCACCTTGCGCATCGGCATCACCAAGGCGGAGCGGGAGCAGTACCGTGAGCTGCTCAAGACGCTGGACCTGGGCCTGGAAGACCGTCTGACTGCCCGTGTGGGCCTGCTTTCCGGCGGCCAGCGCCAGGCGCTGACCCTGCTGATGGCCACTATGAACAAGCCCAAGCTCCTGCTGCTGGACGAGCACACCGC
>JABLTO010104219.1_pt1 | contig 15594 bp, 9 predicted proteins | sample 7160091 | NCBI WGS metagenome assembly JABLTO01 (sample SAMN14651225, study PRJNA627086) | human gut metagenome | isolation source: feces | host: Homo sapiens
TAAACGATATAAAATTGCCGTAAAAACGTACATTTTAGGATAATAAGCGGGAATCCTCGGCAATTCAATTACCGAGGATTCCCGCTTATTGTCCTAAAAAAATCACAGTAAAAGTACCTGCAAATAAAATGAAGACGTATAAAAAACTTCTGAAAAAGAAGGGCCTTAAAAGCAAAAAAATAGTTAAAGGCTAAGACATACGAATTTACTATTATTAATAAAAATGTGAGAAGTGAATCTGAGTTTGATTTTTGCAGGTTCTCATGCTATCATTTATAAAAACAGGAAACAGGGTATTGTCACAGCAGACAGTACTCTTTTTCTGGTTATAAATACGTAATAACAGCAGAGAAAACAGATATGGAGAAGAAAAGCAGCAAAAGTACCCGGCTGATACGGGGAGGACTTGCAGTTTTTACAGTCATACTTGTTATATTGATTTTTATGGTGATGCATGTTGTATCAGGAATTCAGGGAACTCCACGAGTCGTAAACTATGCCGGTCTTGTCAGAGGTGAAACCCAGAGACTGGTAAAAATGGAGATCGCAGGAGAGCCACATGATAAAAAAATCAATATAATACAATCTTATATAGACGGACTCCGTTACGGAAGCGATGAGCTGGATTTTGTGCGGATGAATGATGAAAAATTTCAGGAAAAAATGCAGGAACTTGATGCATATTTTCAGAAACTGAAAAAAGAAATCATGCTTGTCCGTCAGGAGGGATATAAGAACACAGAGATCATCTCAAAAAGTGAGAAATTTTTTGAAATCTGTGACGAGGCAGTTGGATATGCAGAGGTATATTCCCAGAAAAAGGCAACTGCCCTGGAACAACTTGAAAGTATGATCATACTGGATGTGTCGTGTCTGATCATTCTTACAGTGGTTGAGCTTATCAAGGCAATCCGCTATGCGACTCTGAACAAAGCTTTACAGAAAAAAGTCTATCTGGATGAGGCGACAGGACTTCCGAACAAAAACAAATGCGAGGAGATTTTGAGTGATTCCTCACTGGTACAGACACAGACAGGAGTTTGCGTATTTGACCTGAACAATCTCCGTATTATCAATAACAGCATGGGACATGAAATGGGAGATGAATACATCCGGCGTTTTGCAGTCCTTCTGCGGGAGGCAGTGCCGGAAGAACATTTTGTCGGCCGTGCAGGTGGAGATGAATTCCTCGCTGTAATGCATGGGGTATCGGATGAAGACATGAAGGAAATCCTTAAAAGAATCCGTGCACATGTGTGGAAATATTCCGAAAATCACACAGACATGCCTATCAGTTATGCAGCAGGATATGCTCTTTCTCAGAGACAGGAAGACTGCACCATGCGGACACTTTTTGCAGGTGCGGACAAAAACATGTACATCAACAAAAACCACATGAAACTGGAAGAGTCTGCTGTCATCAGAGCGCAGAATCAGAAACTTCTCCGCAAAGTAAATGCTCTTGGCAGAACTTTTTCAGACTGTCTGTACTGTGATGCAAAAAGAGATACCTATCGTATTATACGAAGAACAGAGGACTTTTTCCTTGCAAAGGAGGGCAATTATTCAGGAGCCGTTGAACAGATCACGGAAGAACATGTGATTGCTGATGACAGAAAAAATGTCAGTACAATGCTCAGGCTAGAATCTCTTCAGAACATTATAAATAAAGATAATCCGGTTACAGAAGTACAGTATCAGTATACAGATAAAGTTAAGGCACTGTACGGAAGAATAACGGTGATTTTCGCAGATGAGGATGAGGAAGGAAATCTTCATCATTTCCTGCTTGCATTTGAAAATATTCACTGTGATTATGATACCGCAGATGCCAAACAACAGCTGACTCTGTTTTATGAGCAGATGAAACAGTCAATTCTTGAAAATGAAAATTATGTGGACGCACTGCTTGAGACTGCCACAACAGTTTATTCAGTAAATATCACAGATGACAGAGTAGAGCAGAATATTATGCGAAAAGAGGAAGAAAGTCCACAGATTTCTTTAACTCAGCTTGGACTGGAACTTCCGTGTTCTTATGACGAATATTGCAGGAGAAGGGTAGAACAGGTTACAAAAGAAACTCAGGAAAGTTATCGTATTGTGGATACGGCGGCGAAACTTCTCAGGCGTTTTGAAATGGGCGATAAACAGATCACTGTGGAATATCAGGAGCAGAATACAGATAATACATATCGATGGGTGCAGAAAACAGTCCTCATGTCCGAAAATATTATTTATGACAGAGACAGCGACCAGGAGAAAAAAGTTATCTACGGAATGGTACTTCTGAAAAACACCACAGATCTCCATGAGCGTGAGCAGAAAGAAATGAATCGCCTGAAAGCCGCTTTTGAGGAGGCAGAGACAGCAAACAGAGCCAAGACAGATTTCCTCAGCAGAATGAGTCACGATATCCGTACACCGATCAATGGTGTGATGGGAATGCTTCAGATTATCAACAAAAACAGAGATGATCATCAAAAAGTAGATGACTGTCTCGAAAAGATTCATCTGTCGGCAGAACATCTTCTGGCACTGATAAATGATGTCCTAGATATGAGTAAACTTGAGGCAGGTAAAGTAGAATTGGAGCATGTACCGTTTGGGCTTGACAGTGTGCTGAAAGTAACTCATGAACTCAATGATGCACAGATTGCTCAGACTGGTATTACCTATACTTCACATGAGTATGAACTGAAACATACCAGACTGGTAGGCAGTCCACTTCATCTGCGTCAGATTCTTCTGAATCTGTTTAACAATGCAATGAAATATAACAAACCTTCCGGCACGATTGACACATATGTAAAGGAACTTTCCAGCGACAGCCGGAATGCGGTGCTTGAATTTCGGATTGTAGATACAGGAATCGGAATGAGTCATGAGTTTGTCGAGCATGAATTATTTAAGCCATTTACTCAGGAAAAGCTGGATTCAGCAAGAACAGAATACAGGGGGACAGGCCTTGGAATGGCGATTGTCAGAGAACTTATAGAAAAAATGGGCGGCAGTATTACCGTAGAAAGTGAACCTGATGAGGGATCGACATTTACAGTTGTGATTCCATTTGAAATCGACAGCAGTCCGATAGTAAATAATCCGTCAGATGAGCAGGACGCTGTTTCAGAAGACCTCAGCGGATTGAAAGTTCTTCTGGCAGAAGATAATCATCTGAATATGGAAATTGCAGAATTTATGTTGACAGATAATGGAGCAGTTGTCACAAAAGCCTGGAACGGCAAAGAAGCTCTTGATATTTTCAGACAGTCTGAACCAGGTGAATTTAACATGATCATGCTGGATATCATGATGCCTGTTATGGATGGTCTGGAATCAGCCAGAGAAATCCGTAATCTGAACAGACCGGATGCAAAAACAATTCCAATTGTGGCAATGACAGCTAATGCTTTTTCGGATGATATCAGACGAAGCAGAGAGGCCGGAATGAATGAGCATCTGTCCAAACCGCTTGATATGCAGAAAATTGCGCAGACCGTTTACAGATTCTGCAAAACAAAATAAATAAAACGGGAGGTTTTTTAGTATGAAAAAATACGAGAAACTGCTCAACAATCTGAAAGATATGGGAAGTGTTGCTGTGGCATTTTCGGGAGGCGTTGATTCCACATTCCTTCTGAAAGCAGCCAGAGAAGCTCTGGGGAATAAAGCAATAGCGGTGACTGCGTGTCCCTGTTCATTTACAGAGCGTGAACTTAAGGAGACAGAAGATTTCTGTCAGGCAAATGGAATTCATCAGGAAGTCCTGAAAATAAACGAATTCGAAATAGAGGGATTCCGTGAAAATCCTCCGGAACGATGCTATATCTGCAAGAAGGCTATTTTCAATAAAGTATGGGATGCCGCACGTAAAAATGGTATCGAAACAGTTGCAGAAGGATCAAATATGGATGATAACGGAGATTATCGTCCGGGAATGCGGGCAATCCGTGAACTGAAGGTAAGAAGTCCTCTCCAGGAGGCGGAACTTTATAAAGCAGAAATCCGTGAACTGTCAAAAGAATTAAACCTTCCGACATGGAATAAACCATCATTTGCATGCCTTGCCTCAAGATTTCCATATGGGGAGATCATTACGGAGGAAAAACTCCGCATGGTTGAAAAAGCAGAACAGTTTCTCATGGAGCTGGGTTTCCGGCAGTTTCGTGTAAGAATTCATGGAGAAATGGCAAGAATTGAAGTATTGCCTGATGATATTGCGCATGTCACTGAAGAAGAAAACAGGAAGAAGATTTGGAAAAAGTTCAAAGAAATTGGTTTTTCCTATGTGACTGTGGATCTTCAGGGCTATCGCACAGGAAGCATGAACGAAGTTCTTAAATAAATATATTAACATAGTATATTAATATAGAAGAAACTCCTCCGAAAGAGACCTTTATAAGATCTTTCCCGGAGGAGTTTTTTTATGCAAAAGTATGCAAGAGAAGCTGCCAGCGTCGGATACGGGGCATCGTTTAACGGACTTGCAGCATTACTTTCCATGCTGAATTCCTGTGCGAATGGAGTGGCTACCGTAAATATCGATAATGGTTTTGGAGCTGGCTGTCTTGCAGGAATGATCAATCACAGACGATAGGGGGCAAAGATATGTGTGAATTATATCAGATGTGAGATGACTCCCACCTGTAGGTGGCGAGCAACAAATCAGTATCAGTGGTGGGAGTCAATCCTCCATCTGATATAGCCTCCGGCAGGATTGCAGAGATGCGCAGAAGAAGTATGTCATGCGTTGCATTACGCGCATCTCGCAGCAAGAATGCAGCGGCATTCTTGAAAAAGATATTATGTCAGAAACTGAGGTCGAAGGAGGAAGGGCGCAAAATGGAATCAGGAAAACTTCTCGAAGTTCTGAAAGTGGCAGAGCGACTGAAAGATGCGACAAGACACTGCTATACATCAGGAGGTCGCAGGGAAAGTGTGGCAGAGCATTCCTGGAGAATAACACTGATGGCATATCTGGTAAGTGATGAATTTCCGGAGGCAGATCTCACAAAACTGCTCAAAATGTGCCTGATCCATGACCTGGGTGAAGCTTTTACAGGGGATATCCCTACATTTGAAAAAACAGATTCAGATGAGGCAAAAGAGGCTGAGTTTCTGAGTCAGTGGGTAAGTGAACTGCCGGAGCCTTTTGCCGGAGAGATGCAGGCACTTTATAAAGAGATGGAAGAAAGACAGACACTGGAAGCCAGAATCTACAAGGCGCTGGATAATCTTGAGGCACTGATCCAGCACAATGAATCGGATATATCAACCTGGATTCCTCTTGAATATGATTTGCAGATGACATATGGAAACGACAAAGTTCAGTTTTCAGAGTATCTTACAAAACTCCGTGACAGAGTCAGGGAGGACAGCGTAATTAAAATCCAACAGGCACAGAAAGAGGTGGACATAAAATGAGAAAATGTATGGACGCAGACAATCTCCATCGCAGACTGAAAAAAATAATCGGACAGGTACAGGCAATTGATCGCATGGTTGACGAAGATGTTCCCTGTGAAGATATACTGTCACAGATCAATGCAGCCAAGTCCGCATTGCACAAGGCAGGTCAGGTAGTGCTTGAGGGACATATCAAACATTGCGTGCGTGAAGGAATCGAGCATGGAGATGCAGATCAGACAATAGAGAATTTCACCAAAGCGGTGGAACGTTTTGCAAATATGAAATAGATCCGCAGGACAGGTTTATAAATTATGGAAATAAAGGAGAATCCATACAGTTCGGAAATGGACTGTACGGGTTCTTTTTTTGATGAAAAAAGTTGATCAATGTTAGAGAGACCCTTGACAACATATACCCCTATGGGTATACTAATATCCGTAAATTACTTATACCCCTATAGGTATAAAAGAAAGAGGGAAAATCATGAAAAAGTTTACTGATGCTCTGGAATATCTTCTTGAGCTTGGCGGAACAAAAAGAGATATCTGTTTTCTGGTTATTTCGGGAATTGCATTGCTGATCAGTCTGGCTGCACCGTCGCTGCTTCCTTTTGATGCAGCATGGATTTCTGTCATTCTCTGCGGTATACCGATCATACTTGAAGCAGTTGTCGGGCTGATTACAGAATTTGATATCAAAGCGGATGTGCTGGTTTCTCTGGCACTGATTGCTTCAGTATTGATCCATGAGGATTTTGCAGCAGGTGAAGTTGCTTTTATCATGCAGCTTGGAGGACTTCTTGAGGAACTGACTGTCGCAAAAGCCAGAGCCGGGATTGAGAAACTGGTTCATCTGACTCCGCAGACAGCCAGAGTCCTTACACCTTCCGGTGAGAAAATAATATCTGCAGAGCAGGTGCAGATTGGTGATCTCCTGAGAGTCCTTCCCGGAGAGACAGTACCGGTAGATGGAAAGATCACATCAGGTCAGACATCAGTGAATCAGGCAGTCATGACAGGAGAATCACTTCCGGTAGATAAGACAGTGGGAGATCAGGTATCATCAGGAACGGTAAATCAGTTCGGGGCTTTTGAGATGAAAGCATCCAGAGTAGGTGAGGACAGTTCCATTCAGAGAATGATCCGTCTGGTTCAGTCGGCAGATGCAGGAAAGGCAAAAATCGTAGGTCTTGCAGACCGGTGGGCTACATGGATCGTGGTGATTGCACTGACAGCGGCGGCACTGACATGGCTGATTTCAGGAGAGATTATACGTGCAGTAACGATCCTGGTTGTTTTCTGCCCGTGTGCGTTGGTACTTGCAACACCGACAGCAATTATGGCTGCGATTGGAAATGCCACAAAACATGGATTTCTGGTCAGAGAGGGAGATGCACTGGAACGTCTGGCAGCAGTATCGAAGATTACATTTGACAAGACAGGCACCCTTACATATGGAACACCAAAAGTAGTAGCTGTAAAAAGTGTATGTCCGGAGATTTCTGAAGAATTGCTCTATGGTTTATGCGCGACAGCTGAGCAGATGTCGGAACATCCACTTGGAAAAGCCGTAGTAAACTGTTATAAACAGGAAGTAAAAAAGGAGTTTTTTTCCTCAGAAGATTTCAGAATGATACCGGGCAGAGGCGTTGCCTGTCATGTGCAGAAGTGGAATATTCTTGCAGGAAATGTGGAAATGATCCTCGAAAACGGTGCCGAAATCGAAGCGAATGTGGATAAAGCAGCCGGAGAATATCTGAAACAGGGCTGTACAGTGATCTATGTGATGGTGAATAATATGCTTGCCGGTTTTCTGGCACTTGCGGATACGATCAGAGAAGAAAGTGTGTCAATGATCGATCAGCTGACCAGTCTTAGTGTTCAGCCGGTGCTTCTTACTGGTGACCATGAAAATGCTGCCAGAACGATTGCCGACCAGCTTCATATTAAAGAAGTCCATGCAGGCTGCCTGCCGGAGGATAAACTGAACTGGATCGGCAGTTATCAGAAGAAGAAAGAGCGGGTATGTATGATCGGTGACGGAATCAACGATGCCCCGGCACTGAAAAAATCTGACGTGGGAATTGCCATGGGAGGTGTTGGAAGTGACATTGCTGTTGATGCAGCGGACATTGCACTGGTTGATGATGAGATAAAAGAACTTCCACATCTGATCGCACTTTCCAAACGTATGATGATAACGATCAAATGTAATCTCAGCTTTTCAATGGGACTGAATTTCGTGGCAATTGTACTTGCGATCACCGGTATCCTGAATCCGGTTGTAGGTGCACTGGTGCACAATGCAGGATCCGTAGTTGTTATTATCAATTCGGCATTATTATTAAAATGGAGGAGAAAATAATAAAAGGGAATCGGTGTGTGCCGGTTCCCTTACTGGTTTCAGAACAGAGTTTCTTCATTTTCATCGAAGAGTTTATCATTGATCTCAAACAGATTCAGCTTATGCTGCAATCCGTAATATATGATCGCATCCCGTTTCAGTTTGGGATAGAGCTGAGCCATTCCACAGAGTTTCAAAAGCTCCTGTGTTTCTTCAACATTCGCTTCGAGACCGTAACACAGACACAGCAGCCGGTTTCTGGAAGGATTACGGCGGCCGGCAAAAATCTGGTGCAGATAAATCTCGCTCATACATGACTGCTTGGCAAGAGCTGCCTTGGAAATATTCTTTTTTTCAAACAGAAGATTCAGTAATTCAGCAGTACTTTTGTTTACAAACTGATCCTGATTCTGAGAAAGAAATCGAGTCAGATCCGGTGAGTCCATAAGTTCCTGCTGTAAATTATCTGTTTCTTTTTTTTTCATATTTCGCACCTTTACAAGAATTTTTTTATAAGTTAAAATAAATTTAACAATACATACAAATTTAAATGTACTATAAATTGTATTGAAAAACAATATGCACACTGCATAGAGATAGGAATGAGTAAAATATGGATATTTATGACAATCTTCTGGAAGTGCTGCATCATGAATATGATAATATTAAGCTTCTGAAGAAAAGTGAACGGGGTGAAACCTCTCTTGTACGTCATAGAGACAGTGGAACCCCTTATATTTTTAAGCATTTTTACGGAAACAGTGAAGTTTATCAGAAACTTCTGCCTGTTTCCTGTCCGAATCTGCCGCAGATTATGGAAGCAGGAGAAAAAGAAGGCAAAGTTGCTTTGCTGGAAGAATATATACAGGGAGATAATCTTGGCGAGATCCTGGAAGGAAGTCTTCTTACGACAGAGGAGGCAAAACAGATTGGGCAGCAGTTATGTTCAGCTCTGTGGGTACTTCATTCCAGGGGAATAGTACACAGAGATGTGAAGCCGGATAATATTATCATAAGAGGAAATGAAGCAGTTCTGATTGATTTTGATGCGTCCAGAATCCACAAAAGCGAAAATCAGGAAGATACGCAGATTCTTGGGACAACCGGGTTTGCAGCACCGGAACAATACGGACTTTCCCAGTCTGATGCACGTGCGGATATTTATGCAACCGGGGTTCTTCTGAATGTCATGCTGACAGGCGAGCATCCTTCAGGGAAACTTGCAGGCGGCAGGATGGGGCGGATCGTACAACGCTGTACGATGGTAAATCCGGCCAAAAGATACAAAAATATCCTTCATCTGAGGGAAGTTTTATAAGGGGAAAATTATGAGCAAAAAATGTGTGAAATGTGGACAGCCACTTCCGGATAATGCATCTTTCTGTCCACACTGTACAGCAGTACAGACTGAAAAACAGGAAATCAAAACACCAAGACGGTGGAAAAAGAAAGCACTGGTTGCGGTGGCTGTGCTGGTAATCCTGGCAGCTGTTGGAATTGCATTTTCCATGTATCACAGACCGAAGGCATATGAAGGTGGGGCACAGGTTGTTTATAAGGACAAGGATAAATCATACAAAGTCCTGCTGACTTTTTCCGAGCAAGACGGCATGACAGGACATGCACAGGGGGAACGTACAGATAAACTGTCAGAAGGAATGGACAGTGCACTTCCATGTATGCTGTATGTTCTGGAAGAGGATACAGGAAAACTGGCAGTGGAAGAATTTTCCCAGAAAGTAGAGTCCTGCCAGATGGATACAGAACCGCAGGAAAACTCACAGAAGATGGAATATATAGAGCCGGTTTACAGTAAAAGTTTTCCAAATGCAGCATATGTTTCAGATGTTTATTTTACTTCTGACAGTGGGACAAACGATATTAAATGGAAGTTGACCATGAAAAATGGGGACACCATTTCTCTGAGTACACGACTTACCGTTGAAAAGAGGCCGGCAGTTACATATTATTCAGAAGATACACCGATGGAAACGACAGAAGAACTGAATGAACTGCTGTCTTCCATTGAGGAAGAGATTCCTTCTGATACGCCGGTTTATCTGCATCTTCCGCCAGTAACTTATGACGGAGATATTACTTTTGGAAATCATGTATGGGGAATTTACGGAAGCAAAGACGGCGATTCTGAGACAACTTTTACAGGAACAGTCAGTATGAAAGGCCTTAATGGGAATTATGCTGATCTGGCCGGAATTCGTTTTGAAGGTGAATCTGGAATCGGGCTGAATGCCTATTGTTACGTGATACTTTCAGAGTGCAGCTTCAGTGGCTGGGACACTGCCGCCATAGCGCAGAACGGGGCATGGATCAGAGCATGTGACTGTAGTTTTACAGATAACACGGTCGGGCTGAAATTTAATACAAGCTCAGCTTATGGCTCCAGCCCGAATTATGTGAATAATACATTTACCGGAAATGGAACAGCAGTCTGCATAGACAGTCTGCCCGGTGACGAAATCCTTGATTTTGCAGGAAGTATATTCTCCGGAAATGACACCGATATTGAGAACAAGGCAGAACATCCGATAGACACAGCGAAAGCAACATTTGAATAACAGTAAAAAGTCATGATACACCAACAGGCTCCTGCAGATGCGGGAGCCTGTTGGTGTATTAATATCTTTTAATTTGATTTGTTTCCTGCTTTAAGTGAAAAACTATGCCGTCAGTTAATTGTGAAAAAACTGTGAATACGTTATAATGACATATTAAACTGACGAAAAAGAATATGAAGGGAATGGGGTACTATATGAAACGAAGGAAACTTGCGATGCTCCTTGCAATCGCCATGGTCACGTCCAGCGTGACGGCTCCGATGGAGACAATTTATGCGGCAGATGACCTGCAGATCCAGGGGGAGGAATTTACAGATTCAGCTGCTGAAGTTGAAGAAGAAAACACAGATATTACAGAAGAAACAGAAGATTTTTCAGCAGATGGTTCAGATGCAGAGGGCTTTGAAGAAAGTGCTTCTGATGCGAATGAAGTCAGTGTGGAAGCAGAACCGGAAGAGACAGATTCTGCAGAAACAGAAGAAGTTGAGGTCAGCGAAGAAGAATCAGATGTGTCTGCTGAAGAGGAATTTTCCGATGGGGAGATGGCAGCAGCCGGTGCCAGTCAGGAAGTAGTTGAGAGCGGATTTTGCGGAGCTGCATATGAAAATGGAGAGAATTATGAAAACTCTTCCTATACCTTATATGCAGATGGCAGACTGGTTATCGAGGGAACCGGAGTGATCAGTACAGAAAATTTCGCGGGAAAAAAGGAAATCAAGTCCGTTGAGATAGAAGAGGGAATTACCGGAATTGCCAGATCTACATTTATAGCGTGTGAGAATCTGACAAGTGTGAAATTACCTGAGAGTATGACTAAAATAGGCTCTTTCGCATTTCGACTTTGTACAAACCTGACCAGTATTAATATTCCTTCAGGAGTGACAGACATGGGACAAAATGCATTTATGGAATGTTCAGAACTGGAAAGTATTGAACTTCCTTCAGGTCAGACTACTATAAGCCAGCATCTTTTCCAGGACTGCAAAAAACTGAGCAGTATCACCATTCCATCAGGAGTAACTACTATAGAACCATATGCATTTAGTGGATGTGAAAGTCTGACAAAGGTTGAAGGTGCTTCCGCAGTGACAGATATAGGAGAATATGCTTTCAGGAACTGTACAAGTCTGAATACTATGCCATGGCCTTCTGGTCTGACCAGTATTGGATACAGGGCATTTAAGAATTGTAAGTTCAGAAAACTGATATTACCGGACAATCTGAGAGAAACAGGAGAAGAGGCTTTTGCTGAGAATGCAGATCTTCGAAGTGTCGTACTTCCTGCCGGACTTGAGACAGTAAGTACCGGTATGTTTTCTGAATGTCGGAAACTGAACAGTGTGACGTTACCGGACAGCATTATTGCAATTGGAAACAATGCATTTAATTCCACCAATAGTCTGACCAAAATTGAACTGCCGAAGGGACTGACCAAAATTGGAGACAATGCATTTGAATTTGCGGGTACTACAGATTTCAGCCTGCCGGAAGGATTAAAAAGTATAGGTAAGAATGCATTCAGCAATACAGTATTTACAGAAATTGTCCTGCCGGAAGAACTGAATACTCTTGGTGCAGGAGCCTTTTCGGGAAACAGACACCTGGAAAGCATTGTCATTCCGAAGAACATTACGAAGCTTGATGGCACGTTTAGCGGATGTAGCGGACTGAAGTCTGTAACTCTGCCGGATGGATTAGTTGAGATCAATGGCGCTTTTTCCGGCTGTACGAGTTTGGAAACAATTACGTTACCGGCCAGTGTGACTACAATTGGTGAGCAGGCTTTTTATGACAGCGGGTTACGCGATGTAGAGCTTTCAGAGAATCTTGTTTCCATCGGTTACGAGGCTTTTGCAGACTGCTGTTTTAATAACATCACTTTGCCCGAGAAACTGGAAAATGTTGATACAAATGCTTTTAGCGGAAACTATATATATGGAATTTATATTCCGGGAACAAATGTCAATTTTGAAACGAATGCCATTGTAAAAAATAATCATCTGGTTATCATCGGTGAAGCCGGTTCTACAGCGGAAACATATGCGAAAGACAATGATATTTATTTCCATAATGTTGCAGACACACCGGCATATCAGGAGGCAACAGAGTCTACCTGTGCAAAGGAAGGAAATATAGAATACTGGCACTGCGATGTATGTGGACAGGATTTCAGCAATGCAGAAGGAACAAAAGTAGCAACTTATATAAAAGTTCGAAAACTGCCTCATGATAAAGAGGTAGTTTACAGAAAAGAACCAACCTGTACAGAAGATGGATTTGAAACCCATTTTTATTGCAAAAATTGTCAGAAAAAATATGAAAGTTCCAGCAATTACGACAGTACAGAAGCCACAGATATCACAATTTCTGCAACAGGACACAAAGAGGTGATCGATGAAGCTGTGGAGCCTACCTGTACCACGGAAGGAAGAACCGCAGGAAGCCACTGCTCAATTTGCGGTGAGGTGATAAAAGAACAGGAAATAATCCCGAAGACAGCTCACGGACCGATTAAACATATTGAGGGTGTGGAAGCGACCTGTACAACAGCTGGAATAGTGGATCATTATAAATGCGAGACATGCGGAGGACTTTTCACAGACAGTTCATGTACAGATGCTTCGCAGATCTCGAACACAGAGATTCTGGCGAAAGGTCATACAGAGGTAATCGATGAGGCTGTGGAGGCTGGCTGTACTACAGAAGGAAAGACTGCAGGAAGCCATTGTTCCGTATGTGGTGTAGTGCTGAAAGCGCAGGAGGTAGTTATGCCACAGGGGCATGACATGGAAGAAAGAATAACCAAGGAAGCCACCTGTACAGAAGATGGAGAAGTTATTGATACCTGCAAAAGATGTGGCATATCTGATCAACGTACAATCCCGGCAACAGGACATATGGCAGTAACAGATGCTGCTATAGAGGCAGGCTGTGAAACCGAAGGAAAAACTGAAGGAAGTCACTGTTCTGTATGTGGTACAGTGTTGCAGGAACAGAAGACAGTTCCCGTGTTAGGACATGACTGGGAAGAAGGAAATGTAACTCAGGCACCAACCTGTACAGAAGATGGAAAAGGCACTTATACCTGTAAAAGATGCGGTGTATCTGAAGAACGGACAATCCCTGCAACAGGTCATACAGAAGTAACAGATGCAGCAGTAGAGGCCACCTGTGAAGAAGAGGGAAAAACTGAAGGAAGTCATTGTTCTGTATGTGGCACAGTACTGAAAGAACAGGAGACAGTGGCAGCAAAAGGCCACGACTGGAAAGAAAGCGAAGTAATCAAAAAAGCCACTTGTACGGAAGATGGAAAGAGCAGTTTTACCTGCAGCAGATGTGGAGCGGCCGAAGAGCGTACATTAGAAGCGACAGGTCATACAATAGTTGTAGATGCAGCAGTAGAGGCAGGCTGTGAAACCGAAGGAAAAACAGAAGGAAGTCACTGTTCCGTATGTGGTACTGTGCTGAAATCGCAGGAGACAGTGGCGGCAAAAGGACATACAGTTGTGACGCTTGATGGAACAGAAGCTACATGTGAATCAGCAGGAAGAACAGCAGGAAGTTATTGTACAGCATGTAATAAAACATTAGAGAAACAGGAAGTAATTCCGGCATTAGGTCATGTCTGGGTAGATGTTGTCACGGAACCCACCTGTACAGAAGAGGGAAGAAAAACTTCTACCTGCAGCAGATGTGGAGCGACCAAAGAAGAAATAATTCCTGCAAAGGGTCATGGACCGATCAAATATCATTCCGCAGTAGAGCCAACCTGTACAGAGGAAGGCAACATAGAGTTCTGGAGCTGCGAAACATGTGGAGTATATTTTGCAGATGCTTCTGCTGAAACAGCGATTGCAACTTCAAATATCCCTGCATTAGGCCATGCATGGGATGAAGGAAAAACAACTAAGGAAGTAACCTGCACAGAAGATGGAAAGCAGACTTTTACCTGCAGCAGATGTGGAGCTTCTGAAGAACGCACAGTTAAAGCAAAAGGTCATACAGAAGTAACAGATATAGCTGTGGATCCAGGCTGTGAAACTGAAGGAAAAACAGAAGGAACTCATTGTTCTGCATGTGGCAAGATACTGAAAGCTCAGGAAACACTTCCTGCAACCGGACATAACTGGAATTATATTGGCATGAACAAGGCTGCAACCTGTACGGAGGCTGGAGTGGCTCTCTACGGATGTAGTAAATGTGGAAATAGCAAAGAAGAGTCGGTACCTGCAAAGGGTCATACAGAAGCAGTGATTGAAGCTGTAGAAGCTACCTGTATGACTGACGGAAAGACAGCAGGAACTTATTGTACTGTATGCAATGAAGTGTTGAAAGCTCCGGAGGTAATTCCACTGCTGGGTCATGATTATGATGAAGGCGAGGTAACTCAGGAAGCAACCTGTACGGAGACAGGCTGGAAACACTTTACCTGTAAGAGGTGCAAATATTCAGAAGACAGAATAATTGATGCATTGGGTCATGACATGACACACATTGAGAAACAGGCTGCGACCTGTACAGAGGACGGGAATGTTGAGTACTGGTATTGTAAAAGATGCGACAGAAACTTCTCAGATAATTCCGAAAATCCTCAGGAAATTACAGAGGTTGTAATTCATGCCAAGGGTCATACGGTAGTAACAGATGCAGCAGTGGCTGCCACCTGTACAGAAGCCGGAAAGACAGAAGGAAGCCATTGTTCCGTATGTAACACAGTGCTGGAGCAGCAGAGAGTGATTCAGGCGCTGGGACATGACTGGGATACAGGAAGAATCACGCAGGAAGCGACTTGTACAGAGGATGGAATAAAGCTCTTCAGGTGTAACAGATGTGGCCAAGGCAAAGGACAGACAATCCCGGCAACCGGACATGAAATGACATTTGTGGAAGCAAAAGAAGCTACCTGTACGGAAGACGGAAACATTGAACACTGGCATTGCGAAAAATGTGGCAAGAATTACGACAATGAATCCGAAATGAATGATGAGGAACTTGAAGATGTTGTAATCGCTGCATTAGGTCATGAACTGACTCATGTGGAAGCAAAAGACGCAACCTGTACAGAAGATGGAAACATTGAGTACTGGAAATGTACGAGGTGTAATAAGAACTTCAGAGATGAAGACGGAACAGAAGAAGCAGAAGAAACAACAGCTGCAAAACTGGGCCATAAACTGACCCATGTTGAGGCGAAAGCTGCGACATGTACAGAAGCCGGAAACATAGAGTACTGGAAATGTACGAGGTGTAATAAGAACTTCAGAGA
>JABLTO010066407.1_pt1 | contig 15578 bp, 13 predicted proteins | sample 7160091 | NCBI WGS metagenome assembly JABLTO01 (sample SAMN14651225, study PRJNA627086) | human gut metagenome | isolation source: feces | host: Homo sapiens
ATTGCGCCGCAAAAGGTCAAGGAGTTTATCAGCGGTATTCTTGAAAAATTCAAAAAGCAGGAAAAAAGCATTTATTATGAGCCGATTTCGGCTCGTGAACAACAGTCATCTGAGCGTGGAAAACGCTCTAAAAATAATGATTATGAAAGGTAGGAAAAGACAATGGCAAAGACGATTTTTGAAGAAATGGGCGGCACTTATGTACGGAAGGGAGATTATGATCTCCCTTGCCTGTCCTTATCCCCCGAAAAAGAAAACAAGCCTATTGGAGTATGGGGACAGCGACACCTGCGGTATATTCGTCAACATAAACGGGTGCTTTACACCACTCTGCTCACAAGTGGCAAACTGAACAGTTATCTTGCGAATATTGACGAGCAGGCGGAAGATTTGTTCTTTCGGCTGGTAGAGCAAATGGCGGAGCGTGAGGGTGTGACCGAGCAGTTAAAGGCAGAAAATCAAATGGAATGGGTTGGTAGAATAAATAACATACGCAGCAGAGCGATGGAGATAGTATACAGCACTATTATTTATGGTTTTCAAGGTGCAAATTTGTACTTTGACCACTTTGAGTTGAATGGCTCGAAAGATATTCCCAAAATTTTTTGGAAATATTATGATCTTTATCGTCGACATAAAATTACTCTTTCCCAATATAGTGAAAGTTCAGGGCTTCAAACATGGGAAATTAAAAATTATTTAAAGGCGATAGAAGAAGAACAAAGAAAATTCATTGAAAATCCTAAGCAAATATGATATACTTTATTGTGCGTAAGTGTACGGAGGTGCGAAATGCATATTTCTGAATATATAGATATTGATCTTTTGGATAAATTTGAATTCTATAATTACAATCATGCTCTTGAAATTATAACACAGGCTTTTCCTGATGAATGGAACGAAGTAGTTGACTGTTTAAGAAAATTAAACATAACCACAGATGATTTGCGTGAAGCTGGTGGCAATGAGACTAAAATCCCTAAAAAGTTTGACGATGTTCTTTATCCGTACGGCTGGAGAGAAATTCGAATTTCTGGAGATCTGCATATTAAGTTCTATCCAAGGCAGGCAGAACAAAGGGGACGCTTTTCTAGCGTTCCCTTTGAGGAACGAGTAACAGAGAACTATATAGATGGACATAATATCGACTTCTTAAAGGGGAGAGTTGCATTTGACTTAGAGTGGAATAGTAAAGATCAGACTTTTGATAGGGACTTGCTTGCAATGAGAACATATTACGACTGTGATATTATCAGTGCAGGTATTATAGTTACACGCTCACAAGAACTGAATGATGTCTTTAAAACTGTATTTGATTTCGATAAGAATTCTGGTACATGGAAACCGATTATGCGTAAATATGGAGCAAGCACTACTTGGATGGGGAAACTTTTATATCGGTTGGAATCTAGAAGAAATGGTGGCTGCCCAATTTTAGCGGTTGGAATAAAGAAAAACTGCATTTCTGATTGGGAGGAGGGGTATATTGATGAGCACGCTGAAAGAAACATCTGATAACTTGCTTGCGTTTTGTGGCACAAAAAAGTATTCTACGATATACGCTGATCCGCCATGGCGTTTTCAAAATCGAACGGGAAAAGTAGCACCCGAAAACAAAAAATTAAATCGTTATGAAACAATGTCTTTAGCGGATATAATGGCTTTGCCTGTGGAGCAGATTGCAGCAGCCAAAAGTCACTTATATCTTTGGGTTCCCAATGCCTTGCTCCCGGATGGTTTAGCGGTCATGAAAGCATGGGGATTTGAATACAAAGGCAATATCATCTGGGAAAAAGTTCGTAAAGATGGAGGCCCCGATGGTCGAGGAGTTGGCTTTTATTTTCGAAATGTAACAGAAATGCTTTTGTTTGGTGTGCATGGAAATAATTTTAGGACATTAGCGCCTGCTCGCTCACAAGTAAATTTAATTCGGTCTCAAAAGCGAGAGCATTCAAGAAAACCAGACGAAATTATCCCAATCATTGAAAAGTGTTCTCCTGGTCCATTCCTGGAATTGTTTGCTCGTGGTGATCGAGAAGGTTGGGATATGTGGGGAAATCAGGCTACGGCAGACTATGAGCCTACTTGGAATACTTATAGTAATCATACAACAAAGCAAACAGTAAATGAATAACCCGAGTATTATTAGTGGGAGAGGGTGAATTTAATGTTTTCTGCTCATGATGTTGCAGTATATATAATTAACTGGTGTCATCAGAATAAAATACCTATTACTAATCTTAAGCTTCAAAAGTTGCTTTATTATGTTCAGGGAGAGTTTAGTCGGTATCGAAAAAGGCGTTTAATTGCAGATGATTTTTATGCTTGGCAATTAGGGCCTGTAATACCAGAGGTTTATACTGAGTATTCTATTTTTTCGTCAGCTGTTATACCGGCTCAAAAGCAAACGCAAAGTTTTTGCCAAGAAGATTTGGATATTATAAATTTGGCACTTGAGAAGTACGCACATGAATCAACTTGGAATTTAGTAGAACTATCGCACCATCAAGATCCATGGAAATATAATTATGAAATTTTCGGAAATAAATCCCTCATTCCATATGAAACTATTCGATCATATTTTAGTGAAAACAAAGGTATATAAATATGACTGATCAAGAAAAAACAGCCGAGTTACTCAATTTAATGGACGCTCTTTGTGATGCCAATTTCGCCAAAAATTCAAGTGAGATAGATAATTGGATTTTTAAGTTGAATAGAATATATGCTAATGAGTATCGACACGCTTATTCAGATATTTTCTTTAAACTTCAACAAATAATTTCGCAATCATCTAACTCAGAAGTATTAGATATTCTTGGAGAGAATCTTAATGTTCTAGGTGGCAGAATTGACATTTTAGCTACTAAAAATAGCAAAGATGTTAATTATAAGAATACTGCGTTTGGATATAAGAAATTTTCAGACCATATTAAACTGGAAATTGGAAGATATAATTTTATTAAATCCCATTTTTCAAGCAAGAAAAGCGATAAAGAAATTGCTCCTGTTTCTGAAAAAACCTTAACGGAAATAACTCCAAAATTAATAGGACTTGAAAAAGCGATTGATGATATGAGGCCAACAGTAACTAATGCCCAAAAAATAGCAGAACAAGCTGATCGACAGCTTAGTGGACTAGATGAAAAATTAGAAAACAATAAAATTTCATCAATCACTACACTAACTATTTTTTCTGCTGTTATTCTTGCTTTTTCAGGGGGGATTACTTTTGAAGCAGGGATTTTTAATGGATTGGCTAATTCGACACCATATCGTTTGGTTTTTACGATAGGGCTTACGGGTTTTATTTTATTTAATACAATTTTTGCTCTTTTATACCTTGTGGGTAAAATGGCCGGAAAAAGGATAAGCACCAAGTGCAAATATTTATCATTTAAAGAAGGGGAAGTTGCGGAAAGAACATGCGGTGATGGGTATTGTACAAAGGCTTGTTCAGAGGTTACTGTTGCTTGTAAAATGTTACATAAATACAGTTATGTTTTTGTGATTAATTGCGTATTGATTTATACCCTCTACTCTGATTTGTTCTTGTGGTTAGGAAATGGAAAGATAAGTAATATTATTTTTGTGCTTTCTCAAGTTGCTTTAGCTGCAGTAATTCTAATCATTGCAATAGTTAGTCTTATTTGTAAAAAGCTGAGGTTTAAAAGAATTAAATTACACTATAAAGTGGAAATTCTTCAAGAAATTTTAGAGCCACAAGAAGATAATTCGATAATAAACAACATGAGCAGGTTGTTGGCAAAGGCATTCGGTGCTACTGCAAATAAGAGAATGGCGGATAAATTTCTGGAAACCGTGCAAGGGAAAAACGGAAAAGAGGCGTTTCAATCTTTAGAGGAGTTCATTAATGAACATTTGATTGATAATAACAGATTGGCAATTTCTGTATCTAGGTATGAGAACAAAATTAACAAATGTAAATTTAAAAGGTTAAAAGAAGATTTTTGTAAATTGGACTCGCTAGATTTTTGCCAGAATTAATGCCTACTTGAGTGTAGGTATGATTGTTACAGCACGAAAATGAAATACCTTAAATTCCATTTGTAGTGTACTATATAATTGTACGAAAGTATATTTTGATCCACGCTAAGGAAGGCAAGTGTTATCAACCACGATAACAAACTGATAACATTAGCCCGTATAGGCAGGATAATATGGATACATCAAATAATCAAAAGTACCATGAATACGACAGAAAATAATCTTTAAACAAAATTGATTAGGCTTTGTCGTGGTAGATAATCCAAATGATGGAGCACCGAAACGACTATTATCTAAAAAACGATAATATTAGCTTACGTCGACAGAATACAGAATAATAAAGATAAGCTCTTAATGAAGAAAGAGGAAAAGAAAAATGAGTAGTGGTTTTCAAAATCCAATAACAATAAAGGATGCAATAGATAAAATTCATAGTCGCCAATTTCTCTTGCCAGCAATACAAAGGAAGTTTACTTGGAGCAGTGCACAAATAGAAATGCTGTTTGATAGCATTCTCCAAGGGTATCCAATTAATTCTTTTATGCTATGGAAGATTTCTGATAGTAATATTAAAAGTGGATATAAGTTCTATGAGTTTCTCACCTCATTCCGGGAGTTCTTCGCAGAAAACAATACGGATATTGATACAAAAGGAGTGCCCGATTTTGAGGCAGTTATTGATGGACAGCAAAGATTAACAAGTCTGTATATTGGACTTCGAGGAACTTATGCATATAAAATGCCAAGAAAATGGTGGAAAGATACGGAAGATTGCCTTCCGACAAGAAGGTTGTATTTGAATCTTGGTGTGCCAGTTAAACAACAGTATGACAATCAGAAGGCATTTGACTTCAGATTTTTAAGCAAAAGTGACCTTGAAAAATTCAATAAAACTCAGAACACTTCTATTTGGTTTGAAGTAGGACAGATTCTTGATTTGGATAGTACAAAAAAAGTTATGCGATATCTATCAGATAATAATTTGACAGATAATGATTATGCATATGATACATTGTCTACATTATATGAGGCTATTCATGTAAAACCCTTGATAAATTATTATTTGCAGGAAGAGCAAGAGCCTGATAAAGTATTGGATATTTTTATTAGAACAAATAGTGGTGGAACACCGCTTTCATTTTCTGATTTGCTTATGTCGATTGCATCGGCAAATTGGAAAAAGATTGATGCAAGAAAAGAAATTGAAAGCGTTGTGAAAGAAGTTTATGGTATTGGTCGCCCAGGATTTTTAATCGACAAAGACTTTGTATTAAAAACTTGTTTGGTTTTGTTTATAGACAATATTAAATTTCAACTTAAAAACTTTACATATGAAAATGTTCAATTGTTTGAAACAAACTGGGATAAAGTTAAGAAGAGTATTGTTGCAGCCTTTACCTTATTTGAAAAATTAGGTTTTAACAATAATACGTTTAGAGCCAAAAATGCAGCCATCCCTATTATTTATTACATTTACTATAAAGGACTTCAAGACACAATTGTTAAAGCTACCTATGATGCAGAGGATAAAAAAGCTATTACCAGGTGGCTCACTCTTACTTTCATTAAGTCTATTTTTGGCGGTCAGACAGATAGCGTATTGGTTACAATGAGAAAAGTTCTTAAAGAAACTGATAATAAGCAATTTCCTGCGCAGGAATTAATGGATGCATTCAAGAATGATCCTGCAAGAAATTATAGCTTTGATGACGAATTTCTTGACGGATTATTAGAGGCTCAAAAGGACAGCAACGACGCATTCTATGTACTGCATCTTTTATATCCAAATCTTGACTATTTCAATCAAGATTTTCATCAAGATCATTTGCATCCGGCAACAACATTTTATGATCCCAATAAGTTTGTTGCATCTATTCCAGAAAACGATAGAGAATTTGCAGCTGATGTTAAGAACTGGAATAGTGTGTCTAATCTGCAATTGTTAAATGGATTATTGAACGAGTCAAAGAAGGATACTTCTTTAGCTGATTGGGTTGCAAAAAACAATATAGAAAAGAAGTCTTTATTCGTACATGATAGTACCAGTTTGGAAGTTAAGGACTTCAAAAACTTCATTATAGAAAGAAGAGCAATCTTGAAGGAACATTTGAAGAGGATAATTGGCTAGAATTGAATTGTTGAGGAAATGATAAATCAACTTGATTTTTTAAGCAAAATCTCCTATAATTTCACTCAGCGTATTTTGCTATTATCCATAGCTACAGGGTAAGTGTTATCAACCCCGATAACAAACTGATAACATTAGCCCATATAGGCAGGATAATATGGATATATCAAATAATCAAAAGCACCATGAATACGACAGAGAATAATCTCTAAACAAAATTGATTAGGCTTTGTCGAGTGGGAGTGAACTTAGTGCTTTTGGGCAACGCCGATTGGCCAAAACAGGGCAAATCCAAATAGAAAAAAGACCTTGAGGAAGCGATTCACCAAGGCCTTTTTTATCGAGAAAACCTTGTAAATGCGGCATTTTTGCTGATAGAACTGCGGTTTGACACACATTTGCTCAAATGAAAAATGATAGCCGGGCTTGCCCCGGGGATGATAAACGGGGTTGCACTTAGGTGCCCCGCGGAATGACAGGATGCTTTAACTGCTTAAACCCGCGGGGTGGCCGATGGCGTTTCATGCTTTATGCAGCAAGAGCGAACTGCTTTACCGGGTCAGTTCGCTCTTGCGTTCTTTTTAAACAATGGGTTTGTGCTTTTCGGTTGTTTTCGATGACCTGTTCTGCATCATTGCTAGAATATATATCATATCCGCTTGAAAACTTAAAGCTCGTATGCAGCCGTGCCGTTAAAAGCCGCGGAAAGCTTGAGCGTTTAGAAGAGATCGCTTGCCGGCAGGGGCAATATCCTCTTTTCGATATGCATTGCCATGATAAGGGATTTGTGGAAATGGGGCATTCCTCCGGAAACCAACTTGCATAGGATGCCTAAAGGCGCCTCGGCACGCTGATGAAGGCGCCAAAACCTTATGCAACGGTAATGCTTCACCATTTTGAATGGTTTTTCGCGCTTCCTGCAGGAGCTTGCCGAAAGCGCAGCACATTTCCTAAGGATGCATCTTGGAATAAGTCGCATCCGGTTCGGAACTTAAAGAATTATTTTTCTGCTTACTTGCACTGCACAATCTGCAAGGGATATCCTAAAAACGCAGTTATAAAATTGGAATCGGAAAATGATTCTATAAAATCCCCGTTCCAAGTAACCTTGGTTAAAAACTTTGGAAGCGTAAGGAAGAAAACCTTGAGCAGCGCCAAACGCTTTTGCTATGATATAAAAAAGAAACCAAATGAAACATGGATTCAGTAGCAGCATTTGTTTAATAAAGGGAGGGTATTTGCTTTGGAAACCACTCCTTTCCTGGCGCATATTGCTGAGGATGGGCGCACGCAGGACATCCTTTCGCATCTGAAGGGGACCGCTATGCTGGCAAAAGAATTTGCACGGCCGTTTGGCGGGGAAGAGCAGGCAGAACTGGCCGGGCTTGCACATGATATTGGCAAATACTCTCTGGCTTTCCAGAAGCGGCTGAGAGGGGATCCCGCCAAAGTGGATCATGCTACGGCGGGCGCTGCAGAGTGCTGGCGCGAAAGGCAAATGTTCGCTGCCTTTGCAGTAGCGGGCCACCATGGCGGATTGCTGGATGGGGGAAGCCTAACGGATAGCCCGCATGCGAGCACATTTTGGGGGCGCATCCAACGGGCTGAAAAGGGGATGCTCGAACCCTATGATGGCTGGCGCAATGCGATTCGGCTTCCGCAAGCCTGCGTCCCGGACTTTGCGCTAAAAGGAAAAGCGGAAGCGACTTTTTTCATTCGCATGCTCTATGCATGCCTGGTAGATGCCGACTATCTCGATACGGAAGCGTTTATGGCGGGCCAACCGCGCGAGCGGAACGCCATGGCGATGGAGCAGCTGTGGGAGAAGCTGCAAAATCATATATCCGGCTGGTTCCCTCCCCGAAACGCGCTCAACCGGCAGCGCTGCAATATCCTGGAGCGCTGCATCCAAGAAGGCGAGCGGCAGCCGCCGGGCCTGTTTTCCTTGACGGTTCCTACGGGAGGTGGGAAAACGGTTGCATCTTTGGCTTTCGCGCTGTACCATGCAAAAAAGTATGGCTTGCGCCGGGTGATTTACGTCGTTCCGTATACTTCTATCATCGAACAAACGGCAGAGCGCTTCCGCGAAATACTGGGTGAAGAGAACGTATTGGAGCACCACTCTAACGCGCTATACGAGCTAGAAGAAGCGGATGCACGCACGGTCCGGTTGGCCAGGGTCACCGAAAACTGGGATATGCCGGTTATTGTGACAACAGCGGTTCAGTTTTTTGAATCGCTCTATGCTTGCCGCGCTTCGCAATGCCGCAAGCTTCACAACATTGCGGGCAGCGTAGTGGTTTTTGACGAGGCGCAGATGATGCCCATCCCGTATTTGCGCCCGTGTGTGCATGCAATTTCGCAGCTTGTAGCGCATTACCGGGTGTCTGCTGTTTTATGCACCGCTACGCAGCCCGCGTTGGAACCGGTCTTCCGCGAGTTTTTGCCGGGCGTCCCTTTAACGGAGATCTGCCCACAGGGGACATATCAAGGGGAAGCATTCCATCGGGTCTCATTTCGCCGGGAAGGCAAACTTGGCTGGGATATCCTGGGTGAGCGGCTTAACCAGCTTCCGCAGGCATTATGCATTGTCAACACGCGCAAAAGCGCCAGGGAACTGTTTGAACGGCTGGAAGGGGAAGGGCGCTTCCATCTATCCACCTTGATGTATCCGGCCCATCGCAGGGAGCAGCTTCAAAAAATTAGGGAGCGCCTGTCGAAGGGCTTGCCATGCCGCGTGGTTTCCACCTCCCTCATTGAGGCGGGCGTAGATGTGGATTTTCCGGCAGTATACCGGGAGGTGGCAGGGCTCGATTCCATTCTCCAAGCTGCGGGAAGGTGCAACCGGGAAGGGAAGCGCTCTGCAGCGGAGAGCATCGTCACGCTATTTCAAAGCGAGGAGGCAATCCCACCTCTTTTTTCCAAAACCATTGGCGTTGGAAAGGCAATCATGCAACGCTATGTGGACCTTGCGTCTCAAGATGCAATCCACGCTTATTTTCACCAGCTGTTGGATTTCGAAGGGAGCGAGGCGCAGGATATGCAGCATATTCTGCGCGCGATACAAAGGGACGAATTTCCGTTCCGCACAATAGCCAGCCGCTTCCATTTGATCGATTCCCCTACGAAGACCATCTATGTTCTACAGGGCGAGGCGGAAACCCTTGCGGCACGCCTAAGGCAGGGGGAACGGAGCCGCAAAGTATTCCGGCAGCTTGGGCAATACGGTGTATCCGTTTATGAAATGCATTTTGCTGCCTTGGAGCATGCGGGGGATCTGGAAATTCTGGAAGATGGCACGGCATTTTTGCGCAATCGTGCCCTTTATTCCATGGATACAGGGCTTTCCCTGGAAGTAGATGCTGGCAAGGCACTGTTTGTTTAGCCGCTATGTCCATCTTCGGAGGAGCCATTTGCCGCACGCCTGCGCATTTTGCTCTGCAAATGCTGGCTGCTGCGGAAGCCATCTGCCTTCCAAGGGCAAGCCATTTCCGTGGTTCGCGTCCGTGCGCCTTTTGCACAGTTGCAGGCGGAGCCGATGCTAAAACCATGGGGCTTTTCAGATTGTGCGGCGTAAAAAGCCAAAAAGCGCAGGACGGGGCATGCATTGCCCCGTCCTGCGCTTTGGATGCAATCTTTTCCAAATCAATGTTTCAATCCACGCATTGCTGCGCACGCCTTAGTATAACACAGCAATGCATGTTTTGCACCTTCAAATAGAAATTTTATTGATTTGGAAAAGATAAGTATTGACGTGCACAGGGTGCCCTGTTACACTAAGGTTAATCCCCGAAAATGAAAAATTTGGAAAGGAGGGCGCTCATGTCCATAAAGTTAGAAGTTTGGGGGGAGTATGCGCTTTTTTCTCGTCCCGAGGCAAAGGTGGAGCGAGTGAGCTATGATGTAATCACGCCTTCGGCGGCACGCGGCATCATCGAAGCCATTTTCTGGCATCCAGGCCTAAAGTGGTGCATCGACCGCATCCACGTTTGCGCGCCAATCTGCTTTACCAACTTGCGCCGCAACGAGGTGAAGGCCACCGCTTCCGCACGCACGGCTCGCACGGTAATGGAACGGGGAAGCGGCGCGCTGTACATAAGCACTGCGGAAAATATCCAACAGCGGGCTGCGCTGCTGCTTAAAAATGTTCGCTATGTAATCGAGGCGCACTTCGAGATGACCGCAAAAGCGGCCCCAGACGACAATCCTAGCAAGTTTCAAAGCATTGTAACGCGCCGTGCCCAAAAAGGCCAATTTTATCATCAGCCTTACTTTGGGTGCCGGGAGTTTCCGGCGCATTTTCGCCTATGTGACCAAATTCCGCCTTGCCCCGAAGAAGTGAGGGGAAAAAAGGATCTGGGTTGGATGCTCTATGACATGGATTATGCGGATCCGGAAAATATCGTGCCTCTCTTTTTTCGGGCGACGCTGCAAGATGGCGTGCTGGAAGTGCCCGCGCGGGACAGCGAGGAGGTGAGAGGATGATTTTGCAGGCATTGGCCGAGCATTATCGCACCTTAGCCGATCAAGGGATAGCCCCTGCGTTCGGCTGGAGCAACGTGCGGGTTTCCTATGTCCTATGCCTTGGCAAGGATGGGGCGCTGGAGCAGGTGATCTCCGCCCAAACGCAGCAGCAAAAAGGGGAAAAACGTGTACTTGCGCCACAATTGATGAAGCTTCCCGCTCCCGTGAAGCGCTCCAGCGGGATTGCGGCAAACTTTCTCTGCGACAATTCCGCCTATATGCTGGGCGTAGACGGCAAAGGCAAGCCCCGGCGCGCAGAGGCATGCTTTCAAGCTTGCAAGCGTTTTCATGAAAAGCTGCTGGAAGGGGTGGATAGCCCTGCAGCCAGAGGAGTGCTGGCGTTTTTCCGCAATTGGCGGCCGGAACAGGCAGCTTCGCACCCGGCTCTTTCCGAATGCTGGGAAGAAATCGTGTCCGGCGCGAATCTGGTCTTTTACTATGATGCAGCATTCGTTCACGCAGATCCAGCAATCCAGCAGGCCTGGGATACCCATTACCAAAACGATGGAGACGGCCCCAAAATGGTCTGTCTGGTAACTGGGGAACGGGGTGCGGTGGAAAGCGTTCATCCTGCCATCAAAAATGTGCCTGGGGCGCAGTCGTCCGGTGCTGCGTTGGTGGCGTTCAATGCACCGGCATTTTGTTCGTATGGGAAGGAGCAGAGCCTCAATGCTCCCACCAGCAAATATGCCGCATTCGCATATACGACCGCGCTCAATCATTTGCTTGCGGACTGGGAGCATACCTACCGGATTGGGGATACAACCGTGGTTTGCTGGGCAAAATCGGGCGAAAATACTTACTCAAATATAATGGGGTGGATGGTTTTTGGACGCAAACCGGTTTATGCGCTTTCGGACATGCAGAATGCTTTAAAAGAATTGTGCGCAGGTAATGCAGCGCAACTCGAAGAAGACCGGCTGGATCCAAACATGGAATTCTATATTTTAGGCATTTCTCCCAATGCGGCCCGCCTCTCCGTGCGGTTTTTCCTGCGCAACACGTTCGGCGCATTTCTGCAAAATATCCTGGCGCATCAACAACGGCTGGAAATCGTGAAGCCCTCTTATGAAAAATCTGGCCCTCTTTCGATCGAAAAGCTGTTGGATGAAACGGTAAACCAGAATTCCCGCGATAAGCTGCCTGCGCCCAATTTAGCCGGTGAAATGCTGCGCGCCGTCCTTAACAACACCCGCTACCCTGCTACGCTTCTTAACGGGATTACGCTTCGGATTCGGGCAGAGCGTAAGATCACCTGGGGGCGGGCGGCTGCTTTAAAAGCCTATTATTTGAACAACACGAATCCACAAGTGCCAAAGGAGGTTTTAAACGTGTCCCTAAATCCAGATAGCTCCAACGTGCCCTACAATCTGGGGCGGCTGTTTTCCGTGCTGGAAGCCATCCAAACCGCTGCCAATCCTGGCTTGAACACCACGATTAAAGATCAATACTTCAATGCAGCATCCTCTATGCCAAACCGCGTCTATCCGGTTCTTATTAATTTGGCGCAAAAGCATCTGAGAAAGCTTGAGGGCGGATTGCGCACGTATTATGATAATCAGCTGATCGATCTGATGTCCAAACTGGGGGAAACCCTTCCCGACCGCATGAACCTGCCTCAGCAGGGTTCGTTCCAGCTTGGCTATTACCATCAAACCCAGGCTCGTTATGAAAAGAAGGAGGAAAAATAGCATGCCAGAACCGATCAAAAACCGTTATGAATTTGTGATCCTTTTCGATGTGGAGAATGGCAACCCCAACGGAGATCCCGATGCTGGCAATATGCCCCGGGTAGACCCGGAGACGGGGCTGGGCATCGTTACGGATGTGTGCCTCAAACGCAAAATTCGCAACTATGTGGAAACCGTGAAAGAAGATGCTACCGGATACCGCATCTATATAAAAGAAGGTGTGCCGCTCAACCGCAGCGATGCCGAAGCCTACGCAAAGTTGGATGTAACAGAGAAAAACGTAAAGGATCGGAAAAAGGCCGACCCCGATTTGGACCGTAAAATTCGGGATTGGATGTGCGCCAACTTCTATGACATCCGCACTTTTGGCGCAGTGATGACCACCTTTGTGAAGTCCGCTTTAAACTGCGGGCAAGTGCGCGGCCCTGTTCAGCTTGGGTTTGCCCGCAGCGTGGAACCTGTTGCACCGCAGGAAGTAACCATCACCCGGGTTGCCATTACCACAGAAGCGGATGCTGAGAAAAAAGGCACGGAGATGGGAAGAAAGTATATCATCCCATATGGCCTTTATCGCTGCGAAGGGTATGTTTCTGCAAACCTGGCCCGTAGGACGACCGGGTTTTCGCAGGAGGATCTTTCCCTTCTTTGGGAGGCGATCTTAAACATGTTTGAATATGATCGCGCAGCAGCCCGAGGGAAAATGGCGGTGCGGGAACTGATCGTATTCCAGCATGACAGTGAGCTGGGGTGCGCCCCTGCATGGAAGGTGCTTGAAACTGTGAAGGTCAAACGCGCGGATCCGAACGATAATATGCCAGCCCGTTCTTTCCAAGATTATGTGGTTTCTGTGGAGGAGGACGCTTTGCCCGCTGGCGTCAGCTGCTTGCGCATGGGGTGATCTATGATGAGGCGGACTATCTCCAGCTTTCCGGCCTGCAGCATTTCGCATTTTGCCGCCGCCAGTGGGCGCTGATCCATGTCGAGGGTCAATGGAGGGAGAATCTGCGCACGGCGGAAGGGACCCTTTTTCACCAGCGGGCGCACGATGCGCATATAAGGGAACGCCGAGGCAATACCTTGATCCTGCGCGGGCTTCCTGTGGCATCCCGAAAGCTTGGGGTATCCGGGGCATGCGATGTGGTGGAATTCCATGCAGCCCCAAACGGCATAGAGCTGCATGGAGAAATGGGCCGGTGGCTTCCATACCCGGTCGAATATAAACGCGGCGCGCCGAAACAGCATGACGCGGATGCGCTTCAACTCTGCGCACAGGCCATGTGCCTTGAGGAAATGCTTTGCTGCTCCATCCCGGAGGGCGCTCTGTTCTATGGAGAAACGCGGCGAAGGACGCTGATCGCTGTTACAGAGGAACTGCGCCAGAGGGTCTGCGCTATGCTGGAGGAGATGCATATGCTTTATGCAAAAGGACATACCCCGAGGGTAAAGCCTACAAAAGCCTGCAATGCATGCTCTTTGAAAGAAGCGTGTCTTCCAGCTTTAATGCGCGGAAAAAACGTCCAAGCATATTTGCGCCAAGCTTTGGAGGAAGAAACACCATGAGGCAGATGCTCAACACGCTTTTTGTAACGTCGGAGGATGTCTACCTCTCCCTGGATGGAGAAACTGTCGTAGCGAACCGGGAAAAGGATATTATTGCGCGCTACCCGCTGCACACGCTTTCCGCCATTGTTTCCTTTGCATATCCTGGCGCTTCTCCGGCGCTGATGGGCGCATGTGCAACGCGGGGCATTCTCCTTTCCTTTTGTACGCCGCGTGGGAAATTTCTTGCAAGAGTTTGCGGGGCGGCAAATGGGAACGTGCTTTTGCGGCGCACCCAATACAGGGCTGCGGATGACCCTGCGCAAAGCTGCCAGATTGCCCGCAGCATGGTATTTGGAAAGATCTATAACGCCAGGTGGAGCATTGAACGCGCCCGGCGGGATCACGGCCTAAGGGTAGATGCACAACGCCTTGCATCCGTGTCAGCGCAGCTTAAAGGGATGCTGCTTCAGCTGGCTTCCGAAACGGACTTGAACAGCCTGCGTGGGTTAGAAGGCGCTGGGGCTACCGCCTATTTTTCCGTATTGGATCAGATGATCCTGGGGGAACGCCCTACGTTTTCGTTCCAAAAACGCAGCCGCCGGCCGCCGCTCGATCCAGTAAACGCGCTTTTATCGTTCGCGTATAGTTTGTTGGCGCATGACTGCATCTCTGCATTGGAGAGCATTGGGCTGGATTCCTATGTGGGCTTCCTCCATCGTGACCGCCCGGGCCGCGCCTCGCTTGCCTTGGATCTGATGGAAGAGCTCCGGCCATGCGTTGCGGACCGCTTTGCTCTTACCGTCATCAACAATAGGGTTTTAAAAGCGGAAGATTTTCTGCAGTATGAGAGCGGAGGCGTTTACCTTACGGAGGATGCAAGACGTACGCTTTTGCGCCGCTGGCAGGAGCGAAAAAGGGAAACCATTACGCACCCGTTTTTGGGAGAGAAGATCCCTTGGGGATTGGTGCCCTATTTGCAGGCACTGTTGCTGGCAAGATATTTGCGAGAAGATTTGGAGGCGTATCCACCGTTTTTGTGGAAGTGAAAAGGGCATGCTTGTATTGATTACATACGATGTAAACACAGAGGATTCAGCCGGCAAAAAACGATTGCGACAGATTGCTAAGCAATGCGTTAATTACGGCCAAAGGGTGCAGTGCTCGGTTTTTGAATGCTTTCTGGATCCAGCGCAGTGCAAAATGCTGCAAGCGAAGTTAGTAGCGCTCATGGATCAAGAGAAAGACAGCCTCCGGTTTTACTATCTCGGAAAGCATTATGAGAACAAAATTGAGCATTTTGGATGCAAGACAAGCTATCTGCCGGAGGATCCCATGGTAATCTAACAGAAGTGCGAAGCATAAGCGGGCATGGTTTTTGGGCTAGGTTCGCACCGGAAAAACCAAGCAAATGCCGATTGCTAAGGTAGAAAAAAGGCTTTCAGCAGGCGTCTTGGGTTTAGAACACCCAAAAATCTGGGCAACATCAACAAATTTGCAGATGATTTTTGGTTAAATGTGCTGTCGCTCCCCTCGCGGGGAGCGTGGATTGAAATGCAACATCGACCGCAACGCGGGCAAGCTGGACGGCGTCGCTCCCCTCGCGGGGAGCGTGGATTGAAATACCATCTCCTTGGCTTACATGTATCTCGCATTGGTCGCTCCCCTCGCGGGGAGCGTGGATTGAA
>JABLTO010139608.1_pt1 | contig 15575 bp, 13 predicted proteins | sample 7160091 | NCBI WGS metagenome assembly JABLTO01 (sample SAMN14651225, study PRJNA627086) | human gut metagenome | isolation source: feces | host: Homo sapiens
CTACGCGGCCATGACGTGACGCTCTGCGAGGCGAGCGACGAGCTCGGTGGCATCCTGCGTACCGAGGCGGCGCTTCCCTTCAAGTACGACATGTACGAGCTGGGACGCACCTATGCGCACCTGTGCCGCGAGGCCGGCGTCGACATCCGGCTCGAGACACCCGTGACCGCTGCGCTGTGCGACGAGCTCGAGCCCGACGCGCTCATCATCGCCGTGGGCTCCGAGCCCATCAAGCTGCCCTTCCCCGTGGCTGAGGATGCCCGCGTGATCTCCATCGACGAGCTCTACCTGGACGGCGCCGAGCCGGGACCGGAGGTCGCCGTCATCGGCGGAGGCCTCACCGGCTGCGAGTGCGCGCTGCAACTGGCGCGCACGGGCCACAAGGTGCATCTCATCGAGATGCGCCCCGAGCTGGCGCCCGACGCCAACATCCGCCACCGCCCCATCCTGTTGGCGGAGCTGGAGGGCGAGGATATCGATGTGCTGACGGGCGCGGCCGCGAAGTGCGTGGATGCCGATGGTGTGACGGTCACTATCGATGGCGAGGAGAAATTGGTGCCGTGCCAGTCGGTCATCGCCGCCATCGGCCAGCGCTCGCGCAGCGCGGTCGTCGACGAGCTACGCGATGGTGCGCCGTTCGTGCGCGTCATTGGCGACGCCCAGCGCCCGGCTAACATCACGCTCGCGATCTACGAGGCCTACCACGCCGCGCTGGACGTGTAGCTGCTTTTGTCATTTCGACCGGGCACAAGCGGCCCTCAATTGTCATTTCGACCGGAGGCGCGAAGCGCTGGAGTGGAGAAATCCCCCCGGCCGCTCTGTTTTGACGTTGCTTGCATGTTATAATGTCGTATATTCATTACATTAATTATTATAATATCTTAATTATGCGACATTAAGGACACTCATGAAACGCCCGACCCCCATGAAGACGAGGCTGGCTGCCAAGGACATTGGCGAGTCGGTGACGACGTGGCGCAAGCTGCGTGGGTTGACCATGCAGCAGCTCGCCGACAAGGCAAACGCAAGCCGGGCTACCATCTCGCGGCTGGAGAAGGGCGACCCTTCCGTGTCCTTCGAGACCGTGCTCAACGTGGCCACCATGCTCGGCATCATGGATCGCGTCATTGATGCCTTCGATCCCTTCGAGACTGATTACGGTCGTCTCAGGGCCGAAGAAGAGCTTCCCCAGAGGGTGAGGCGATAGTATGGTTCCCGTGCTCGAAGTCTACGATGCTTCCTCAGGGGACGACCGGCTTGTCGGCACCGCGAGGTTCTCGTTGCGCCGTGGCTCCATTTCGACCACATTCGCCTACGACGAGGCGTGGCTGGCGAATGGGCAGGGTTCCTATGTGATCGACCCGGATCTTCCACTTATGGCAGGCTCCCAGCACTGCTCGGGAATCCCCGGTGCGTTTCGCGACTGCTCTCCCGATCGCTGGGGCCGCACGCTCATCAAGCGCGAGGCGCGGGAAGAGGCGCTGCAAAATGATCTGCCCCTGCACCAGCTCGATGACGTTGACTTTCTCATAGGCGTATTCGACCAGACGCGCGAAGGGGCGTTGCGCTTTTGCGAACCGGGCGGGAGCTTCCTTGCCGCCTCGTCACCCATTCCGCCCATCGTCCAGTTGCCGGTCCTCGTTCACGCGAGCCATGACGTGGCAAAAGACGATGCGGGGCGTGATGAGATCAAGGCGTTATTGGCGGCGGGCTCGGGCTCGCTCGGCGGTGCTCGTCCAAAGGCGTCGGTATGCGATGGCGACCATCTCCTGTTGGCCAAGTTCTCTCATCCCGAAGACGAATGGAACGTGATGGCGTGGGAGAAGACCGCTCTCGATCTTGCGAAGATGGCGGGAATTTCCACGCCGGCTTGTCAGCTAATCCGCGTGGGCGATGAGAGCGTCTTGCTTCTCGATCGCTTCGATCGCGAGGGCTCGCGCATAGCCGGGCCTCGTATCCCCTATATGAGCGGCATGACGGTTTTGGGGAGCACGGATGGTGAGTCACGAGATTATATCGAGCTGGCTGAGGCAATCACACTTTTTGCAAGCGAGGCTTCACAAGAACTAGGGGAACTTTTCAGGCGCGTGACCTTCTCAATAGCCATAAACAATACAGATGACCATCTGCGAAACTGGGGGTTTTTGAGGCATGGCAAAAGCTGGCAGTTATCTCCGCTTTTCGACGTGAATCCCAATCCCTATATGGATGCTCGGCGCGTGACCTCCATAGCGGGCGAGCTAGAGGGAAGGGACGCTACAGGGGTGCGTGATCTTGCTGCGTATTGTGGAGTATCTCCTGATGAGGCATCCGCAGTTGTCGAAAACGTTTTACAGACGGTTGGTCAATGGCGTGTCGTGGCAAAAAAAAACGGATGCCCCAAGCGCGAACTGGAGATGTTCCAGCCTGTCTTCGAGCACAGAGCTCATGATCTGCAAGAGGCCTTCACCCGAAAAGCCTCATGCTGCGCTCGCGCGTGACGACGCCTTGCGCGGCGCTCAGGTGTATGCGCACGGCCTCTTCGTCGCTGTGGCACGTTTCGAGAAGCGCGTCGTGCGTGGGAAGAAGCAGCTCTTCCGTTCGGTCACGCCCCTTTTGCGTCAACTGTAGCAACTTGGTCCGGCGGTTTTCCGTGCTGCGTTCCTTGGAGATGAGACCCTTGGATTCCAGGGTCTTCATGGGTGCCGTGATGTCGCTGCTCTTCAGGAAAAGATAGTCGGCGATGCGCGACGCGGTCACGTTGGGGCCGAGCAGGTAGAGCGCGAGCAATACGCGAAGCTCGGATGTCTTGAGGCCGAGCTCGCGCAGACGTTGCGCCGTGAGCGTGCGCGAAATCATGATGGTGTCGAAGAATGCCGTGTCCAGGCGGAACTTGCCGTTCTCGATGCGCTGCGCATCATGGATGGTTACCGCGTTCGTCGAGCTGGCAAAGGCGGCCTCGAGCTGCTCGGGCGTGAGGTTTTTCCAGTAGTTCTGCAAGAACTGCCCAACATGGTAGTCTGCCCGTTCGATGGACGATGCTCCCTTGGCGGTGAGGGCGAGTGACACCACGCGCATGTCATCGGGGTCTTCCGCCCTTGTGACGAGCCCTTCGTCCACGAGATGGGGAACTGCAGCCGAAACCGTGCTCACGCCAACGCGCAGGTTGGCGGCAAGGTCGGTACTGCGCATGGTCTGCTGCGAGGCCGATAGCAGGCGCAAGAGCATGCGGTACTGCAAGGTCGTAAGGGAGCAGTCGCGTTCCAGGATGTGACTGATGGATTTGTACAGCAAGTTCATGATGGTGAGGTAGTCCGATAGGCCCTCGACTGCGGCGACATGCTGTGGATGACCGATGTCTTCAAGCTTGCGGCGTTCCCGGTCAAGTTCCGTTGTGATCATGAAAACCTCACAGATGCGGCTTTGCGGAAAGTTCTTCAATCACAATATTATTGAATGCATATATTGTTAATGAAAAATGCTTTACATGAGGGTGGATGGGCGTAATCTAGTCGTGACTGGTCATCGCGGATGCGTCGCATGTCGCAGCCAGCAAAGAGAGAGCGAGAGGAGTTTCGCATGTCGGAAGAATCGTTCGTCTACACTGCTTGTCCCGGTTGGGGTGACCATGACTACTGTGCGCTCAAGACCATCGTGAAAGATGGCAAGATCGAGCGCATGGAGCGCATCGTCTACTCTCAGCCGGAAGAGCCCGACGGGCATATTTGCCAGAAGGGCTGCCTCGCGGGTCGCCAACCCTACGATCCCAAACGCCTCAAGAAACCGCTCAAGCGCGTGGGCGAGCGCGGGAGCGGAAAGTTCGAGGAGATCAGCTGGGATCAGGCCCTCGACGAGATTGGCGAGAAACTCTGCAAGATTCGCGACGAGTATGGCCCCGATAAGGTCGTTCTCTGGAACCTCGGCGCAGGCGTTCCCGCCCAGTACAGCTTCGAGAACCTGATGCCGTTCCGTTTCGCGAACACCTTTGGTGTCACCGTTCCGCTTGGCTCGATCGGTTTGGATAATGGTCCCTTCTACGCCGAGTTCTATAACGCGGGCAGCGAGTTTCCCCGCACCGTGATCGATCCGCGCATCATGGTCGGCACGGATCTCATCTACGTTTGGGGTTGCAATCCCATCGAGAACCAGATGCGCTGCGCTCAGAACCTCGTACGTGCCCGCGAGGCCGGTGCGCGCATCGTCGACCTCGGCCTCATCTTCGATGGCACCGCCGGATTTGCTGACGAGTTCGTTGCCATGAAGCCGGCGTCCGATGGCTATCTGGCCATGGCCATGGTGAACTACATCCTGCAAAACGACCTGCAGGCAAGCGAGTACTTGCTCGCACGCTCAATCGCCGCCTACCTCGTCGATGACGAGACGGGGCTGCTCGCCCGCGATCCCGACGATGGCTGCTACCTTGTCTGGGATGCAGCGAGTGACGCCGCCGTCGGTGTTGCGCCCAAGCGTGGAGATTATCCCGAGGGAGCCGACGTCAAGCTCTTCGGCAGCTACGAGATCGACGGAAAGCGCTACACCACGGCACTTCAGAAGCTCAAGGACGCCGCGGCGGAGTACACCTTCGAGCTTGCCGCCGAGAAGTGCGGTATCAGCGCCGAGGACGCCGAGCGTCTTGCACGTGACTGGGTCGAGGCGGAAAACGCCTTCATCCTGTCGGGCTATGGCCTGCGCTACCGCAACTCCAACGAGACCTATCGACAGTTCCTGCTGCTCGGCGCCCTGACGGGCCGTCTGGGCAAGCCGGGTAGCGGCGTCTTCGAGGCGCTGCAGCTCCAGAGCTGGCCGCTCGTCTTCAACGACATCCCCATCAGCTGCCCCGATGGCGTTGCCGGCGTGAAGTCGGTGCCCGTGCGCATGGCGCAGTGGTTTGCGGTGGCCGAGGCCGATGACAGCCCCTATAAGGCGCTCATCGTATGCAGTGGCAATCCCGTGCACCAGCAGCCCGATCGCCAGCGATGGCTCGATGTCGTGAAGGGCATGGAGCTTGTCGTCGACTATGACGTGTGGCTCACCGACACCGGCGAAATCGCCGACTACGTGCTGCCCGATCTCATGTCCTTCGAGCGCGAGGATCTCATCACGGGAGCATGCTACAACCACGTCATTCTGCAGGAGCCGGCCATCGAGCCACAGGTCGACGGCCATGAGCCCGTCTGGGTGTTCAGCGAGCTCGCCAAGCGCGTCGGTCTGGGCGATTACTTCACGATGGGCATTCCCGAATACATCGACATTCGCCTGCAGACGCAGTACCCGCTCATTGCCGGCATCCAACCGCCCGTCACCTACGAGCGCCTCAAGGCCGAGAAGATGATTCGCGCTGCCGCTCCGCCCGAGCCCAAGTACACGCCGTACCTCAATCCCGCCGAGGTACTCGATAACGAGACCGGACGCATGGAGATCATCTACTCCGAGAAGCTCGCCGACCTTGGCATGGCAACGACCAAGGTGCTCGAGCCGAACAAGATCGGCAAATCGAGCGAGTATCCATACCAGCTCTTCACCGGTCGCCAGCGTTTCTTCATGCAATCGAGCTTCACCGACGATCCCATCACCGTGAAGCTTTCCGGAGAGACGCCCGCCACGAGGCTCAATCCGGTGCAGGCCCAGCGCCTGGGACTGGCCGAAGGCGACATAGTCGAGGTCTTCAACGAGCGCGGGCATGTCATCACGCGTCTGGTGCTCGACGAGAGCGTTCCGGATGGCACCGTGCACGTGTGGTTTGGCTGGCGTCGTCGTCAGTTCGAGGAGGGCACCTACGCCGAGATCACGCACCAGTGCGCTGGCCAGGATTCGCAGGGCCCGCTCGAGGACAAGTGGTTCGCGGATTGGCTTGCCGCGGGGCACCATCCCAACCCCTACGTCGAGGCAATGAGTTCGCTCACGGGCTCGACCGACTGCTACTGGGACTCGTGGTGCGATATCCGCAAGTTCGAGGGCGAGATAACGCCCAATCCGCAGGAATCCATCGTGAAGGAGGCTTAAGTCATGGCACACAAGATGTTGGTCGATATCGACCGTTGCATAGGCTGCTGGACCTGCGCGATGGGCTGCAAGGTTGGCAACCACCTGGAAGATGACGAGTATCGCGTCGAGGTCGAGACCCACGGCTCAGGTGCCGGCATCGACCGTCCCGAGGGCGTCTATCCCGACTTGCACATGTGGTGGCAGCCGGTTTACCTGCCGAGCTGCACCTTCTGCGCCGAGCGCATGAAGGAGGAGGAGCCGCAGTTTTGCGTGATGGATTGCCCGACGCAGGCGCTGGCCTTCGGCGATGTCGATGACCCGGACTCCGCCTACTCACAGGCTCGTGTGCGACTCGAGGCCCGTGGTGCGCGGTTCTGGGAGCTCGACGACGCCGGCACGACGACACGCTCCTGCATCGAGTACGCCAGCACCCGCCAATAGCGAGATAGAAGCTCAGAGCAACTGTCTCATTAAGCGGCCCTCGGGTTTCCGGGGGCCGCTTTCGTTTAGTGAGACAGATGTGCCTGTCCAATCTGCCTCATGCTCTCGTTCTGCTGCTAAAATGAAATCATCGTTACCGACTATAAAAGGAGGTTCCCATGAGCTACGAAATCGTCGATGCGGATTACGTGCTCGAACACCTTGGCAAGATGCCCATTCTGGACGTGCGTCCCAAGGACATGTACCTGGAAAGTCGCATTCCCGGCGCACTCTCGGCCCCGCTTCTGGAAGCCAAGGAAGCCTCGGAGGACACGACCGAGTTCTTCCTGCGCGAGGTTCTCGACGCGGGGATTGACCCCACCAAGGACTTCATCGTCTACTGCTATGACGGTGGTCTTGCCCGCGAGGCCTGCGACCTGCTCGAGAACGCCGGAAACACCTGCCAGAAGTGCTATGCAGGCAGCTGGGTCGATTGGATTTCCGACTCCTCACGTCCCGTCGAGAAATGAGGCAGCTGCTCTGAGCATTCGTCTCATCGAGCGACCTCCGGAGAAATCCGGGGGTCGCTTTCTATTTCTCCATGAGCTTCTCGAGGGCGGTCATGCGCGCGCAAACGGTGAAGATGCGCGCTGCCTGCTCGAGCTCCTCGATGCTCGGGAAGCTCGGAGCGATGCGGATGTTGGAGTCATGCGGGTCATTCCCGTACGGCCAGGTTGCGCCAGCGCCCGTCAGTGCGACGCCCGCTTCCTTGGCCTTGGCCACGGTCGCCTTGGCCGTACCGTCAAGACCGGTGAAGCTGATGAAGTAGCCACCGCGCGGGCGGGTCCAGCTTCCAATGTCCGTGTCACCCAAGTCCTCGTCGAAGATCTCGAGCACCTTCTCGAAACGCGGACGCAGCAGCTCCGCGTGCTTGCTCATGTGTGCGGCAACGCCCTCGGCGTCCTTCAGAAAGCGCACATGGCGCAGCTGATTGAGCTTGTCGAAGCCGATGGTCTGCGCTCCCATTGCTGCGAGCATCTCGTTTACGTTGGCAACGCTGGAAACAAAAGCCGAGATACCCGCTCCGGGAAGCGTCACCTTCGAAGTCGAGCAAAACTCGAAGACCATGTCGGGATGGCCCGCATCGGCGCAAGCATCGATGATGTTGAGCACGTGATCCTGTTGCGTGGGCTCATCATAGAGATGGTGCACGGCGTAGGCATTGTCCCAGAAGATCCTGAAGTCGCTGGCAGCCGGCTTGAGTGCGGTCAGCCCGCGCACGACCTCATCCGAGTACGTGTAGCCACAGGGGTTCGAGTACTGGGGGACGCACCAGATGCCCTTGACCGCCGGGTCTGCCACGAGGCGCGCGACCTCGGCGACGTCCGGGCCATCCTCGCCCAGCTCGACGGGAATCATCTCGATGCCGAAGTGTTCGCAGATGGCGAAATGACGGTCATAGCCAGGAACAGGGCAGATGAACTTGACGCTATCGAGTTTGCTCCAGGGCAGCTGTCCGCCTAGGCCGGAAATCCAGGCACGTGCGATGGTGTCGAACATGACGTTGAGACTCGAGGCGCCGCACACGATGACTTGCTCGGGCGCAACGTCGAGCATGTTGGCGATGAACGTACGTGCTTCGGGCAGGCCGGCAAGCACACCATAATTACGGCAGTCGGTGCCGTCGGCGGCGCGGTAGTCGCTTGTCGAGTTAACGCAGTCGAGCATCGGCATGCTGAGCTCGAGCTGTTCGGGGCTCGGCTTGCCACGGGCCATGTTGAGTTCGAGATCCAAGGCACAATACTCCTCGTATTGCCTTTCAAGCGCGTCGTAGAGCGTACGCATCTCGTCTGTGCTCAGGTCCTTGTACTCGGTCATGCCCGCTTCTTTCCTCGTGGTGAAAATGTCGGCGCCCATTATAGACGCAATGGCTATAATGAACGACGCATCTGTTCAAGGCGGGGCGGAATTCCCCACCGGCGGTAAGCGGCCAGAGGCGCCGCGCAGCCCGCAAACCCTTCTTCGGAAGGGCCGATCCAGTGAGACTCTGGAGCCGACGGTCATAGTCCGGATGAGAGAGCAGAAAGGAGCGGATTACTATGTCCGAAATCTCTCACGCAGGCGGGAGCGTCACCCCGCAGCAATCACGCAAGGCCGCATGGAGCACGCGCAAGCTCGTCCTGCTTGCGCTCTTCACGGCGCTTTCGCTCATCCTGTCCTTCATCGAGGCGCCTATCTTTCCCGCGGCACCCTTTTTGAAGTACGACCCGTCGGCCGTCATTGCGGGCTTTGCCGCCTGCGGCCTTGGTGTGGGTGCTGGCTTGCTCGTGGGCATTGCCTCGGCTGCCATCCATGGCCTCATCATGGGTGATCCCTGGGGCTCGCTCATGACCATCATCGCCGTGGCATGCTGGATCGTGCCCATGGCGCTCATCTATCGCACCAAGAGGACTCGCACGACGCTGCTCATCGGCATCGTCGTAGGCTCTGTCCTCTCGCTGGCCGGCGCCATCGTGGGCAACCTGCTCATCACGCCCATCTACACGGGTACGGACGTTGCGACGGTCGCTGCCATGATCATCCCCATCTTGCTGCCCTTCAACGCGCTCAAGATTCTCATCAACGACGTGCTCGCCTTCGTACTCTACAAACCGGTCGAGAACCTCATGTCCAAGGACTAGCGCATGATCGACGGCCTCGACAATCCAGGCAGCATTTCGTTCGATCACGTATCGTTTACGTACAAGACAGATGCACCCTGCGTGCTCGATGACATCTGCCTGGATATCGAGGCCGGACAATTCGTCGCGGTGCTCGGCGCCAATGGATCGGGCAAGTCGACGCTGGCCAAGCACATCAACGCGTTGCTTACGCCCACGAGCGGGTGTGTCGCGGTAGGTGGTCTCGATACGCGCGATGAGCACAGCGTCTTTGCCATCCGAGAGCGCGCGGGCATGGTGTTTCAGAATCCCGACAATCAGGCCGTCGCCTCCGTCGTGCGTGACGATGTCGCCTTCGGCCCGGAAAACCTTGGCCTCGCGCCCGACGAGATTCGCGCGCGCGTCGAGGAGGCGCTTGCGACCGTTGCCATGCAAGATCATGCGCTTGACGAAATCGAGAGTCTGTCCGGCGGCCAAAAGCAGCGCATCGCCATCGCGGGCGTTCTGGCCATGCGGCCGCGAATCCTCATACTCGACGAGCCGGGCGCCATGCTCGATGCCCGCGGCAGGCGTGGCATCACGCGCGTGGCCCACGAGCTCAATGCCGACGGAATGACCGTCGTGCTCATCACGCACTTCATGGAAGACGCGCTTAATGCCGACAAGGTCGTCGTGCTCGATCGCGGACGCATCGCACTCGAGGGCACGCCCGATGAGGTCTTCACCGATGCCGCTGCGCTGCGTGCGTTGCGTCTCGAGTTGCCGTTCTCGATTCAGCTTGCGGAGGACCTGCGCGCACGGGGTATCGAGGTCGGGATGGGGCTTTCCGAGGAGAAGCTGGAGGAGGAGCTGTGCCAATTGCTTTCGAACAGGTGAGCTTCTCCTACGACGACGAGCGTGACGCCCTCCAAAACATCGACCTCGTCGTGGAGGATGGCGAATTTCTGGGCGTCATCGGTCACACTGGCTCGGGCAAATCGACGCTCGTGCAGCTCATGAACGCCCTGCTCGTCCCCACGGCCGGCTGCGTGCTCGTGGATGGGCTCGACACGCGCGAGCGCAAGTTGCGTCGCGAGGTGCGCACGAAGGTTGGTTTGGCTTTTCAATACCCCGAGACGCAGCTTTTTGCCAACACGGTTGCCGAAGACGTCGCCTTTGGTCCTCGCAACTTGGGATTATCCGATGACGAGGTTAATCGACGCGTGCGAGAGGCCCTCGATCATGTGGGGTTGGATTACGACGCCATCGCGCAACGAAGTCCCTTCGACCTCTCGGGCGGCCAGCAGCGTCGCGTGGCGCTTGCCGGCATACTCGCGATGGAGCCGAGCGTGCTCGTGCTCGACGAGCCTGCTGCCGGCATGGATCCGGCGACGGTGGACGAGATTCGCAATTACCTGCGTGACCTCAACGATCAGGGTCTCACCATCGTGCTCGTCTCGCATTCGATGGATGACGTCGCCGAGCTCTGTTCGCGCATCGTCGTGCTCGATCATGGCGTGCTGCACATGCAGGGAACACCCGACGAGCTGTTCACGGCGCAAAACGCCGCCGAGTTGCGTCGCATCAACCTTGACGTGCCCCGCGCCACGAAGTTTGCCCTAGAATTGGCACAATGCGGGCTCGTATTGCCCGAGCCCATTCTCGATGAGCAACAGCTTGTCGAGGCGCTGATTGCGTTGCGCGAAAGAAACGAATGAGACGAAGGGATGGCGTGACGGTTGCCGGCGGGATGAGACAAAACCGCCCCGGTCACTTCTGTCTCATCCCGCCGGCATATAAGGAGGTACATAACCATGCCGCAGATTTCGCCTGAGCTCGATCAGCTTTCGATTGCGCTCATCCAGACAGCGATCGACATGCTCGACGTGCATGACGATGTCCCCGTCATGCTTGCGGTGGATTGCGATGACGAGTTATTGACCTTCGAGGATGACACGCCCGATGGCTGCTATCGTGCCGCTCGCGAGCAGGTGCGTTCCTATGGCAAGGACTGCACGCGCTATGCGTTGCTCACCCAGGGCTTCGTTCAGGAAGACGAGTCCGATTCCGGTCAGCCGGCGTTGCTCTTCGAGTTTGGCGAGCGCGGCATGGACTGCGCCTGGAGCGGTTTCATGCTGTACCGCCGCGATGAGGATGGCCACATCGAGGTGAGTGACCCCATGCCGGCAGGCGAGGAGGAACTTCTTTTCGGATAGTGCGCTGCGACTGGGCGACGGGCGACTGGAGGCATCGCGCGAGACGTGGGTCGGGTGCGAGAGCAAGCCTCCAGTCGCCCGTCGCCCAGTCCCTCCATTCCCACAATGAAATGCTGCGCGAGCGCATCAAGCGTGGTATCCTGCAAGGCTGTACGAAATACAGCTGACAACGGGATAACGCACATGCTTCAAGAACATATCCGCAACATCGCCATCATCGCGCACGTCGATCACGGCAAGACTACGCTTGTCGATCGCCTTCTGCAGACTGCCGGCGTCTTTCGCGAGAACCAGCAGGTCGAAGAACGCGTTCTGGACTCCAACGATCAGGAGCGCGAGCGCGGCATCACGATTCTCTCCAAGAACGTTTCCATCCGCTACAAGGACGTGAAGATCAACGTCATCGATACGCCGGGCCACGCCGACTTCGGTGGCGAGGTCGAGCGCGTGCTCAAGATGGCCGATGGCGTCTTGCTGTTGGTCGACGCCTTTGAGGGCCCCATGCCGCAGACGCGCTTCGTTCTCAAGCACGCCCTCAACCTCGATCTGGTCCCCATCGTCGTCATCAACAAGATCGACCGCCCGGGCGCACGCCCCGACGAAGTCCTCGATGAGGTTTTCGAGCTCATGCTCGAGCTGGGCGCAAGCGATGAGCAACTCGACTTCACGACTGTCTACGCGAGCGCGATGAACGGTTACGCACGCCTCGATCCGGACGACGGTAACATGGATATGCTGCCGCTGCTCGATACCATCCTCGAGCATATTCCCGCGCCCGATGTCGACCCGAACGGCCCCGTCGCCATGCAGATTTGCACGGTCGACCATTCCGAGTACGTGGGCCGCATTGGCACGGGTCGCCTGTTCTCCGGCTCCATCGAAGCCGGTCAGCAGGTGCTTGTCATCAAGAACAACGGCACTACTCGTTACGAGACTGCCATCAAGCATCTCTATACCTTTGAGGCCCTGGGCCGCGAGGAAGCGCAGGATGCGGTGGCGGGCGATATCATCGCCATCGTCGGCGTGGATGACGCGGACGTGGGCGACGTCGTGACCGACATCGAGAACCCCGTCGAGATGGAGCCCATCGAGGTCGAGGAGCCGACGCTTTCGGTCATCTTCGAAGCATCCTCGAGCCCGCTCGTGGGCAAGGAAGGCGACATCGTCGGCGGCCGTCAGCTCAAGGAGCGCCTCATGCGCGAGGGCGAGGCCAACATCTCGATGCGCATCGAGGAACTCGAGGACAAAAGCGGCATCGAAGTCGCTGGTCGCGGCATTCTGCACCTCTCCGTGCTCATGGAGACCATGCGCCGCGAGGGCTATGAGTTCCAGGTCGGGCGCCCCCGCGTGCTTTACAAGACCATTGACGGCGTCAAGATGGAGCCCATCGAGGACGCGTCGGTCGAGACGCCCGAGGAGTATTCGGGCAAGATCATCGAGCTCTTCGGCACGGCCGGTGGCGAGATGACCAACATGACCACGCATCAAGACCAGACGGTCCTCTCCTTCAAGATTCCGACGCGCGGCATCATGGGCCTGCGCACCAAGATACTCAACGCGAGTCACGGCGAGGCCATCTTCAGTCACCGTTTCTCGGAGTATGGACCCATGCGCGGCGAGCTCGGCATGCGCAAGAACGGCGCCATGGTTGCCATGCATTCCGACAAGGCCGTTGCCTACGCGCTCGATACGCTGCAGCAGCGCGGCACGCTCTATGTCGAGCCTGGCGACGAGTGCTACGAGGGCATGATCGTGGGCGAAAACGCCAAGGAAGGCGACATGGACGTGAACGTGTCGAAGACCAAGCAGCTCGGCAACCAGCGTGCGTCGAGTGCCGACAAAGCCATCATGCTCACGCCTCCGGTCAAGTTCACGCTCGAGGAGGCACTCGAATACATTGCCGACGACGAGCTCGTCGAGATCACTCCCAAATCGATTCGCCTGCGCAAGCGCACGCTCGATAAGATTGGAAGAAAGAAGGAACGCGCCCGTGCATTGGGCAAATAGTTAAGGAGCCACCATGACTCAGGAACTGCTTCGTCTTCATGACGCAAAAGTAAAGATGGACGGCCGTGTGATCCTCGACGTCGATGACTTCGTCATCAACCAAGGCGAGCACATCGTCGTGCTCGGGCCCAATGGCTCGGGCAAGTCGACGCTAGTCAAACTGCTCACCAAGGAGATCGAGCCGGTTTGGCGCGAGACGCCGCCGGTGCTCTTCATGGGTCAGCCCGACCCCTCCGAAGAGACCCTTATCGAGACGGTCGGCCTCGTATCCACCGACGTGCAGGAGCGCATGATGGTGCACCGCACGGTGTTCGACATCGTGCTCGGAGGCTTCTTCGGAAGTGTCGGCGTGCCCTTCCACATCGGCGCCTCCGATGAGCAGGTCGAGCAGGCTCGCAAGGCCATCCGCGAGATCGGCATCCCGTCGCTGTCCGAGCGCGACATGCTCACGCTTTCCACGGGCCAGGCGCGTCGCGCGCTCATCGCTCGCGCCCTCATCAACGGTCCCGCGTTGCTCATCTTCGACGAGCCAACGCTCGGCCTTGACCCCGAGGGTGCCTGGAACATGCGCCAGTCGCTGTCTGCACTGGCCAAGGCCGGTCACACGGTTCTCGTCATCACGCATAACGTCGGCGACATCATGCCGGAGTTCGAGCGCGTGGTCATGCTGCAGGATGCGCACATCGTCGCCGATGGTCCCAAGGAAGAGGTCCTCACGACGCAGAAGCTGCGCCACCTCTTTGGCGTGCCCATCACGCTCGTCGAGATGGATGGGCGCTATCACCTGCAGTAGTCTTTTGGAGTTGCAGACGGTTACGATAAAATAGACCAATTAACGAACTTGCAGTAACTGGAGGAGAGCCATATGGCTGATCTCATGGAATATGTAAACGTACTGGCCGACCAGATCGGCCCGCGACCAGTCAGCACGGAGGAAGAGCACCAGGCGTCGCTCTACATCGCCCAGGAGCTATCCGATGACGGCCTCGATGTGAGCGTCGACGAGTTCGCGACACCGTCAGGCGTGCGTTGGCCCTACGTTCTCGCGTATGTTGCGTCTGCCCTTGGTACGGTCATTTCCGGCATTGGCATTTTCGTGCCCGGCATCTCGCTCAGCATGTTCATCATCGGTCTCATCCTCGTGGCCGCCGGCCTCTTCATCTACTTCACCGAGAACAACAACAATCCCATTCTCTCCAAGATGCGCGCAAGCGGCGTCTCCCAGAACGTCGTGGCAAAGTACGTGCCCGCGAGCATGGCCCACGATTCGCGCCGTCGCAAGAAGATCATTATCGCCGCGCATGTTGATACCGTGCGTGCTCAGCCCGAGGCATCGCCTCAGCTCATCGGCCATGCACCGCTGCTGCACAAGATCATCTTCTATTGCATGGTCGGTCTTGTCGCCGTGCTCTTCATCAGGTTGCTGCCGCTTCCCTGGCCCGAGGTCATCGACACGGTCCTCTGGGTCATCTCGCTCATCGCGAGCGTTTACGTGCTGGCTGCGGCCGCCTGCATCGTTGCAAGCCGCTTCACGCCCTACATTTCGGGTGGCAATGACAACGCATCGTCCATCGCGGTGCTCCTGTCCGTCGCCCGTCTGCTCGTCAACCCCGACGAGCGCGAGCGCTACATGAGGGACCACTCCTTCAGGTTCGGGTTTGTCGAGGAGGAGGAAGACGATGGCACGATGGGCCCGGTCGACTCCTTCGCGCCTTCCACCGGCGGCGATGAGCCTGTCATGCACAGTGCCGAGGAGGCATACGCCGAGAGCCTCATCCCCGAGGGCGTCGAGGTCACCTATGACGACGACGGCGTGCGTGCCGATGCGACGGTCGCCTTCCCCGCGCTCACGCCCGAAGAGCAGCTCGATGTCCTGGCCGATACGGCTGCCGAGGAGCTGCACCTCGATACCGTCTCGACCGACGCCTTCTCGCTCGATGATGTCGAGTTCGAGCAGGAGGATGCCGAGGTCGTGCCGGCAAAGCCGGGCGCGATTTCCGATATGCAGGTCCCCGATATCGACTTCACGCTTGACGAGGAAATCGACCAGGCAAACAAGAAGCCGGTCGAGCGTCTTGACGATGCCGTGATTTTTGCCGAGTACATGGGCAACGACGACGAGCATCATGACGAGGCCGAGCTCGAGCTCGAGGCCGAGATCGCGGCCGAGGCCACGCAGGTTGGCGAGGAGCCCATTGAGGTCGAGGCGCAAACCGAAGAAACGCCGCAAGCTGTCGAGGTTGCCGCAGAAGAGGTGGTCGAGGAGGAGCCGCCCGCTCCGGCCCCCGTCTACGCGCCCATCGAGACGCCGACGCGCTCGCACGACGAG
>JABLTO010225105.1_pt1 | contig 15563 bp, 19 predicted proteins | sample 7160091 | NCBI WGS metagenome assembly JABLTO01 (sample SAMN14651225, study PRJNA627086) | human gut metagenome | isolation source: feces | host: Homo sapiens
TCGTTTATCCTGTATTCCATCAGGTCATTAAGTGATATCGGTACTTCTTTTTTATTTTTCAGGATAATCCTGTCTTTTACGCGGAATTCCCTGTCTCCCTGTAAAGCCCTCCGGAATGCTATGCTTGTATTGATCATCTTCTGTCACCTCTGGATAATATCTACTGTCACTGAACGGTACCAGAAATATCCGTCACCGATATCCCCGATCTGGTCTTTTGTAAGTGTTCCCCTGTATGATTCAATCGTAAAATCAATTCCTGAATCATGAAATGTAAATGGGAAAAAGCCGGCTATTAACCGGCTCCTGATCAGCTTCATGTCTTCGTCTGTGATAAATTCCCACTTAATACTCAGATTCTTCTTTTCAGCAACAATGTTTCCTACCATACGTCCTGACAATGTACGTCCTGTATCGGAACTCCAGATGATTTCATCTGATACACTCAATGTAGTCGGAGCCGGAAGTACAATATTCCCGGATTTTAATATTTCACCTTTTTTCATCTGTACCTCCTATCCCATAACTTCTACATCATTAAATCTTCTATTCAGGTTTGCCCTGACATCATTCTCAACTTCTGCCAGCTTTTTACCGTCCAGATAAAATCCTATTTTTGACAGTGCCACCACAATCCTCATGACTGCTCGGTTGATGATGGTTTCCAGTTCTGTCCTGCTTACACTGTTTCCGCTTACTGCCTGCGCTGCTTCATAGGCCATCTGTTTCAGCTTGTCTTCCGGTGCCACAACTTCTCCCTGATGCCTGTTATCACCGATCATGGCTAGCTGTGGTGTGTTTGGTTTCACATAACCGCCCTGCGCCAGATGTGGGATTGTAGGTACTCGTGGAAGGCTCATTCCATAATGGCCGTAATGTCTGGTTCCTGTAATCGGGTTTTTGAAATCATAACTGAATGAAAATGCACTTTCTATTGCTGACAATGCTGAATTCAGTTTGCCCATCAGACCATTGATCAGATCAATTACCGCATTCAATGGTGTCTTTGCAAGTGTCACGAGGCTGTCAAAAATACCGCTGAAAATATCAGCAATTCCATTCCATGCCTGCTGCCAGTTATTATGAAAAGCGCCGCTTATGAAGGTAATAATTCCATTAAATACAGTTTTGATATCTCCCCAGATACGCTTTACAGCACCCAGGAATGTGTTCAGAACTGTTCCGAATGTTCCGAAACTCTGAGACCAGTCTGTGGTGAATATTCCTTTTATATAATCTATAAAAGGCTGAAATACATATTTATTGCAGAAATCAAATATCGAACCGGCTATCTTTTTGAAACCGCTCAGGATTTCCTCGATGCCTTTCCAACATGTATCGAAATCTTCTGTAAATACACCTGTACAAAAGTCAAGGAATCCACCCAGAATCCCAGTTATTCCACTGATCACATCACCGGCAACTGTCAAAAGATTAAGGATCAGATCTCCAATTCCACCAATGATCGGTCCCAGTACTGGCATAATATTGTTAATGATCCATTCAATAAACGGAACCAGCAGGCTCTGCCATAATGCGCCGAGGTTTTCCAGTAATTTACCTACCAGTTCCAGAATTCCGTCAAGTGCCGGCTGAATATGTTCTGACCACACCGTACTGAATTTATCTGCCAGATAATCCAGATACGGGGAAATATATGTATTGTATGCGTCCAGAAACACGCCCAGGATATCTGATATTCCCTGTGCCAACGAATCAAAGAACGGCTTTATGTACTGGTCATAAACTTCATGTATCTTGCTGAAAGTATTTGTAACACTCTGTGCCAGTGCGTCACACACCGTTCTCCACCGACCAAGCATATTATCCAGAGTCGAGGATATTTTATCCACATTCTGTACAATGGGTGTTGTGAAAAGAGAAGTAAAATCCCTCACAAATTTTCCTGCGAGATCAACAACACCGAGAAATCCATCCGAAAATACCTGGATAATATCTCCTGTTATAGCCTTAGCATCATCTCCGGAAAAAATATCAAAAATATCAGCACAGGCCACATAGTAATCTCCGGCAAGCTTAGCAATATCTCCTGTAACATCAAATATGGATATGATCCGCTTTTTGATATAATCTTTGCTTTTCTCAAAATACTTATCTGCTCCACCGATGATATTATCTGCCAGGGTAATTCCCATTCTGGCAGTGGAGCCTACCATTTTTCCAAAAGCAAATGTAATATTGTCTGCACATCGGTTTGCGGCCCTTACAACTGCCTGATCTGTAAATATCTCTTTCAAATTTTTTCCGATATTTTTAACTGATTTATTGATAGAATCAATCTTTTTCTGTGAATCTCCGAATCCGATCTGAAAGCCTTTTTTGAATAATTTTGCAAGTTCCTGGCACCGTTTAAGAAGCGCTGACATTTTCTTGTCAGTCTTATCAATAACCGTATCACCCTGTGCAAGATTTCCAAAATCAACTGCATTTCCAAGTGCTCCGGTGCCTCCTGATCCACCTGATGGAGAAGATGTGCTGTTTGAATCCGTCTGTGAATCCAGCTTATTGATCTTATCAAACCCCATAAGGGCTTTCATCTGTTTAGCTGCATTCTGTGCTGCTTTTCCAGCTTTTGTTGTATTGCTGGTCAGATCGGAGGCTGCATCAGAAGCCCCCTCCAGTCCATTTTCTGCAATACCTGCTGCTCCTGCAACTGCAGATATATTACCCCCGGTATTCTCTGTTTTTTTACCTGTGATCAGTTCGGTGAATGATTTAAACGCATTCGCCAGCGTGATCATTTTTCCTATCACAGTGTTGATCAGTTTTATGACAGGCGTAAACAGATTGATCAGTCCCTGTCCTATTGTTGCCATAAAAGACTGTATCTGCAAACTCAGGATTCTGCACTGGTTTGCCCATGAACCGGACGTCCTTGCAAAATCCCCCTGTGCTGCTGATAATTTATCCTGTACAAACTGATACCGCAGGGCTACCTTTTCCGCTTCAGACATTGCGGAGGTTGTTTTACCAAAGCCATTGGCCATGGCATAGGAATCAAGAGCGCTCTGCGTCATTACAACGCCAAGATCTTTAAGTGTTTCTGTTTCACCGGTAAACACTGATTTCAGCTTTGTATATGCCTCGTCCTGGGAAATGTTGTAAAACGAAGCTACATCTCCTGCCAGCCCTGTCAGAGTTGATCCCATATCATAGGCCTGTTTCTCAGTAAAACCGAATGTTTTTGCCATAGCTCCAAAAGTACCGGTGTACTGTTTCGCCATGGTTTCTGACAGACCAAAACTCTGTGCTGCACTTTTGGCAAATTTATCAACCTGTGCAGTCATGTTCGGAAATGTTACATCAACAACGTTTTGAACTTCTGCAAGGTCTGACCCCAGTTCCAGACACTGTTTACTGAAATCAATGATCTTCTTTACTCCAAAAGCTGCCGCAAGAGCCGCCCCTGCTTTTTTCGCCAGTCCTGTGATCCCTGACATCTGGGCTTTGAACTGGTTCTGATTTACAACCAGATCAAGTCCGATCTGCCCCACGCTTGTAGCTGCCATTTTCTAATCACCTCCCAGGCCAGCCATATGCATGAATGCCATTTTCATTGCATTCATCTGTTCATCTACCGTTTCTTTTGATGTGTGTTTTTTAATAAACTCCACATGTTTTTCTTTCCACGCATTGCGGACACGGTGCTGTTCCGGTGTAAAATTCTCCAGAACCTCCTTCCGGTCTTCTGCACGAATAGAAACAATCCTTCCAAGAGCTGTATCCGGCCCGATTCCTACAAGAAGATCTCTGAACTCTTCCCATTTCATTCCGGCCGGTAACTCTCTGGATAAACGGATCCCGTACTGTGACTGAAAAGAAGATACGATCAGGTCAAAATCTTCTATCAGATCATAGTACGGTTCACTGCTCTCCCTGTTCTTCTTCTCCCAGAACAAGCTTCATTGCTTCCTGGACAATGGTCATCAAAGACCCGGCAGACAGCTTTCTGCCGTTTCTCTTCAGATTACAGATAGCTTTAACATCTTCCGGATCAAAAATAAGGTTCATCGCCTTACCAACTGCCTCAAGCTCACTGTTTTCTGCAAAAACTCCCATCAGACACAACATTGTTTCCGCGTCTGCTTTTACCTCAACTTCAAGAGCTCCGATTTCCATGATCGGATTGGATTCAAATTCCAGCTTTTCTGTGATATTTACTACTTTTGCCATTTTATCTCCTTTTACAGTGCCGGTGTTACGGTCGGCTTGCCATTGCTGATCACGTCAAATTCCAGTGCACCTACATTGGTAGCATCTCCACCGGCGTTATTTTTGACGTCAATTACTGCATTTGCCCATGAAATGCTTGTACCGTCTGGCATGATCCATTCAAAATAGCATTCTGCATCATGCCCGTTTTTGAATGTTTTTCCTGATACAAAATCATTTCCGGTATCTCCAATGTTTCTTTTTCCACTGAGAGTGATCGTCACTGCCTTACCTGTCATTAACGCCCTCTGCCAGCCCTCTGTATCCATTGGAGTCCATGTTTCTACCCCATTGGAAAAAGATGGAGAAAACGTTTCCAGATCTGCTACTGTTGTCGCAGCCTCTTTGGACGCACCAATCTTGAACTGGTTATCAGAAACCGGAAATACGTTTGTTTTTCCTGCAAATTTCTGAAGATTCATCTTCATACCTTTTTTCACGTCTCTTTACCTTCTTTCTTTTCAAAAATAAAAACCCCTTCTATGACCATTTCATAGATACCGGCATCATCGGTGCCAATATCCTGAAGGTCATACAGCGGCTGAAAAAATTTAATAGTTTCATTGTTTATGTTCGCATCTCTCATGATTCTCAGCTTCTCAAAAAGCTCTTTTGACACTTTTTCCGTATCTCTTGGAGATTTATTCCAATGGATCAGTAAAGACACGTATTTCTCGCTATATCCTTCCAGTTCCGGGCCTCCCAGAACTTCACGGTACGCATGCTGATGTTTGCTGTTGTACACGCCAATGGATTTATCTTCCTTGTCCGGAAGCTTTCCCATATACACATGTTCGGACATTCCAAGCGATGCTACATAATCCCTTACATCTTCTAAATTCATATTCCGGCCAGCCTCCTGTAAATTTCTTTATAGGTTTTGATCGCAAAATCAGACTTTTTGCCACCAGGCAACCAGTCCTTGTACCATTCACCACGGGCATGTGGATTTTCATAGGTCTGGAAATGATATTCCGGGTGGAAATACAGGCGGCGGGCATATGGGGTACTGGATATAAGAGATACTTTTCCATGTCCGCTTTCAGAACGGTCCAGAAAAGTACTTTCATTCTGCAGATTTCCGGTATCTCTTGGAAATACCTGCGCCTGTACTACTTCTGTGTGCAACGCCTCTGCAGTCTCTTCCAGCGCAGTTACCTGTGCACCAGTCAGCTGCCGTATCTTCGGCAGATTCAGCTTTACTACAGAACTTACATTGATCAGATTACTCATACCAGCATCACCTCTGTGAAATTCACTGTGCCATCTGGATTTCTGGCCTTTGTTCCCTGTTCAATCCGTCTTTTTACCCCGAATATCACAGCACTGCCGCCGGAAATTACCGAAAGTTCCGGACAGATATCACCCGGAAACAACGCTGTTCCTGTGATCTGTACCAGTTTCTTTTCTGCTGTCAGAACCGTTCTGGCTTTGTCCTGATAGTTACACTTTCCGGAATATTCAATTACGCCAAGAGGTTCACCATATTCATTCAGGCCTTCTCTCTCAAATGTACAAGTGATATCAGTCTTACACAGACTCTTTTTTACCAGACACGGATATCTCATAATCTCACCTCATCAGTCTGCTGCACAGGCCTGTCTGTGACAGCATAGAATAAACGTCACGTTTTATGGCAATCCCTTTATCCATATAGACATTCCAACTGCTGCTAAAACTGGCAGATACACCATTGATGCTATAGGAAGACAGTACACTGTTGATCTCATCTGCATTCTCATATTCAAAATCAGCCTGCAGACACACTACTTCCCTGATGATTTTCTGCTGAAAGCTTGTAAGATTAAGAAATCCCCGGCCTACAATGCGGTTGTAGGTCAGGGAATCAATGTGTCTGGAAGCCTGCTTCAGAGCTTTTTCCAACTGTTCTTCCGGAATGGTATCGCCTTCATACTGATCCAGATAATAATCTGTGCTCACATATGATCCGTATGCCATATTCTCACCTCTTGTCAGGCACCAACTTCTGTTGTATCCGCATCTACATAGACGCTGTCGATCTTGCCATCACGGCCGTTCGGGAATACAAATACATCAGAGAAAGATCTGTTCTGATACAGGTATCCATCTCCTTTTGTATGTCCGCCTGGTTCAAAATAATAGATGCTGTTGATCTTTGGTACAGTCTTGCATGTCTGACCGCAGGCAACAAGTACATTGATCTTGTGTGCACCTGTCACACCATCGCCTGAACCCGAATCTTCTTTCTTCTTCTGTGGTTCAAAACCACCGCCCTCCGGTTCCCAGTTAAATGCATCATAGAAACGTTCATCATCAATAACTTCCATGATGGTTACACCGTCAATATCTGTCACCCTGGTTTCGATTCCAAGACCGCCTTCCGCGATCTGGGTCAACTCAATCTTGCGGGTGAACTCTGTGGACTGTTCCAGTGCGTCCATGATCTCGCTGCGGACATACATGATCAGAGAACCGTTTGCTTTGTATCTTCTGAGTTTTCCTTTTGCAAGGATATCTTTCAGCATACCGAAGACTTTTGCTTTTGTGTATGCTGATGTTGCTGTGGATCCATGATAACCATCTGTCTTCTGCGCTGCCTGAGCAACCTTGGAAAAGAACAGGGCATCTGTTTCCGGAACACCCCATGTCTGCTCAAACACACGGGAGATATTCTGGATAGATGCTGTTGCATTGGTTTCATCAACATCTGCCTTATCTACCATGAATTCAACATCACGGTCATGGGTTAATGTGTATGGTACATCTGTCTGGTTATATGTACCTTTGTTCCAGCCACCTTCACGGCTGTGATTTTTGTAACCAGATGTACTCATCTGGGTGAAATGGAATGTCTTTGCGTCCAGCCATCTTACATTGCTGGTCACAAAAGGTGATGTCAGGGTTCCCTGCATCAGAATCTCAAGGAGCTCAGGGCTCCACTGTTCTGCATAATTTAATGCCATGCCTTATACCTTCTTTCTTTAATTCCAGCGGTTCCAACGTTTTGTTGGCACTGCCTGCTGGTTGGCTGTTGTCTGCTGTGCGTGCTGTGCCGGATTTCCTCCCGTTCCTACCTGGGAAAATCCTGTTTTTCCGTCTGTCTGTGGTTTCAGTGCCGGAATATCTTCCAATACTTTATTTACTGCTGCTTTTAATGATTCTTCATTAATCTTGCCGTCCTGGCCCATTACCTCAGTAAGATCGGCCATCTTCAAAACATACGGAATGGTTTTTGCATCAATTCCAAGAGATACCGCCATCATTGTAGCAGCAGTCTCTACATGTGCCGCCTGCGTTGCTTTCTGAGCTGCCGCAAGCTGAGTCTGTGTTTCTGTGATCTGATTCTGCATTCCTTCCACATCTGGCTGGTTCGCAGCCTGCTGCTGCTTAAATGCTGCAATCGCCTGATCCATCTGTTCCTTCGTCAGACCCTGCTGCTTAAAATAGCCTTTCAGTACGGAATCTTCTGTTACTGTCTGTTTACCTGCAATCAGGCTGGCCAGTTTATCATAGTCAAACTGTGGTGTCTGTGTCCCTGCCGGTGGTGTGCCATCTCCTGTTCCTGTACCACCTGCTGCACCTCCGTCACCAGTACCGCCTTCTGCGAATGTCTGCAAGTTCATTGGTAATTTACATCTGAATCTCTTAAACATCTTTACATGCTCCTTTACAGTTTTTCATGTGCTGTCTGCACTTACAGTTTTGCGTGTGTCTCACAAAAAAAACAGTTGATAACCCGGTGTCTCCGTGTAGTTTAATGCCTTCGGGCATAAAAATAAGACGCTTAACCCTGCGTCTCTGAGGGAGATTTGGGATCATCGCCTTCCTCACTGATAATCTCTGCAACTTTCATAGATGCCAGATAGTCTGCCCTGTCTTTTGCTACCGTCATAATCTCACCGACAGTTCTGAGTTTCAGATTATTCTGCGCATCTTTAAATTCATGGAGTACTCTAATCTTCATTGTTTTCACCTCCTTCCATTGCGCCGGCGCAATTATTCACTATGTGTTGCTTTCAATCCAAATTCCGGAAGGAAATTGATTTCGTAATGATATTTGTCCACAGATGCTCCGGAAATGTCTTCAACTACATACATCGTATAATCATTCAAGTACACATAATCTTTCTGATACTTGTTCTCTGCTGTCTCAATGATCACTTCCAGTTCATTTGCATCATTGTTTTTCAGTGCGAATGTTCCTGTCAGTTCCAGAAGAATAGTATCTGTCCTTGCGTTCAGGACCGTAAGCTTTCTGGTTACATTGAAGTTATCTACTTCTTTGGAAATGTTGTAACTTACCTGATTTGCTTCTGTGCATCCGGTCACTGTGATACAGATCAGAAGTACCAGTGCTATTACTGCTGCAATTTTCTTTTTCATGTTTATTACCCTCTCTTTCTCACCTAAAAATATTGCTTTTTTATGAATATTGTTGTAGTATAAACATAAGATATCTTAACAGGGAGAATTGATACCTGACCCCCACATTTTGGGTTGGGCCATCATTTCTCCCTGTTTCTTTTATATATCTTTCTTATTTTTTCATCTTTTATCACAATAATTTTCTGTACGAACATAGTGTGTCTTGACCAGTATATATCTTCTATCTGCCGGACAATCTCATTCTCATCTAATGGACTTTTTGAAATATCAAGTATAAAATTTGATGCCTGTCTCTTTTTTTGGCAATTGCGTTATATACCAAATTCTTACTTGATCCGGATAGTTCTTTCAGATCAAATGCTTCACCTCTGAATATGTAATCTGGTGTAGATACCCCCTGTGGATTCAGCACTCTGGGAACTAGGGATATTTCCCCACCAAGTTTCTCCTTTAACAGCTCAGCAATTTGCCATTCCTTCTCTGAATAATCCAATAAAACATTTTTTCCATCTACTGTGTATACCGAATCACCAATTTTATATTTGAGCATTTCTTCAACATCATGAGAATTAGGCGTTGCGGTTTCTTTCCATTCATCTGTGACATCTTTAAAGCCATGTATTCTCTCTGAATCTTTGAAATCTATATATTCTCGGCTGTCCATATCGCCCGTTCTCAACCGGACATGTTTCCACTCTTTTCGCTTCTGTTCATATCTTTGTTGGTTCTCCGGATCCAGTGAGAACTCCGCAAGTCTTCCAAATCTCTTTTCCTGACGCTCGGCATATTGCTGTTTGGCTTCCTGCTGTGCCCGATCTTCCAGATCGGAGATTTCCTGCTTGTTGTATTTCGGATCTACTTTCGTGATTCCCGGGAAATATGTAGTATGTGAATCCCTGCAGCGTGGATGATAAAGCCCCGCCTCTATTGCACTGGACATCAGCGGATATTTTCCATCTTTCCTGCTGCCACCGCTCCACACATCATCGATCATTATTTTTCCTACAAACGGAAGACATAGCGGGCACGGATTCCCACCTCGTTTATTCATGATCACAAGGTGTAGTCCCCACAGCTGCCTCATCTGTCCTTCTCCCTGCAGGTATGCCCTTTTGTTGGCGGTTCTGATTGCCATATCTGCATAATCTGCTATGGTGTGCCTTGCACCATTGGCATATTCAATACAATTTAAACCAGCACTGAGAAAATCTTTACTGGCCATGTCCACAGCTTTTTCATAAGTTCCGGCACCTGCATTGGCATATACCTGAGCATTGTATATGATCTTCCGGTACTGGTCATTTGCCATTCTGAGGACCGCTGTCTCCGCTTTCTGCATATCTGCTGTGGTTGCCTGTATCAGTGCTTCCAGTTTGCGGTCATTGATCTTAAAGAATTCAGCAGTACCGCCTTTTATGATCCGCTTGACCGGAAATCCTTTTTTGATTGCTTCCAGAATTCTTTTTTCCTGGTTCATGCTGCCTTCCGTCTGTGCCAGGCTGATCAGTACCTCAATCTGTTTGTTGATGTCCTTAAACTGCTTTCCATATTTCTTCTGATTGTCATGCTTGTACTTTTCCAAGGAATGCAGCATCTCTGTCTGCCACATGGACCATCTTTTCTGTTCATCAATCTCTTCCAGTTTATGGTTATCAAAATTTCGGATCATGGAAGCGATCAGCTCATTTTCAATGGCTTCAAAAGCGGCTCCAATATCATATTCGTCATTTATCTTTGCCATTTGACCACACCTTGAATCCCTGTGCTTTGAATTGCCGTGTCAGCTCTTTTAGTTTTGTGATGCTTTCACATTTATCCCGTCGGAGTTCTGCATAGTCAGCTTTCTCCACTGCGTAGATTCCCATTGGTACCTGTTCCTTTGCTACCTGAAGCAGTCCCTGGTATTCCTTCCGACTCATCCGATACATTCTTGATCCTACCTTCACCCGCATTGTCTTCACTACCTTCCAAATTTACCTTGAAACCACCTGCTTCCAGATTCACTGCCGGATCTTCCATATCCTGAATTCCCTGTTCTGCTTTCAGACGTGAAATCTCTTCTTCCTTACAGTGTTCGTCCAATGTGTCACCATACAGTTCTTCCACGCAACGCTCAATGCTCATGATGCCGCCCTGTTTTGCCTTGGCCACTGTTTCCACCTGAGACTCGAACGATGGATTTGCATATTCCCCAAAAGGAATATTGACCTCAACTTCCTCTGTCTTCTGATTATGCAGGATATTATTTGCATTGATGCACATTGCCACAACTTCCGGAAGTGTCTCCTGCAAAGCTTCAACAATCGCATTCCTTGTATACAGTGTGGTCTTCTCTTTTTCTCTCTGAGCTTCTGCATTATCCAGTTTCTTTGTATCAATGCCAAGAGTACTCGGACTTATCACTCCCTGCAGGCACAGATCTAAGGCAGTAACATAAGAAGCCAGATAACTGTCATGGGGGATAACCGGCTGATCGGTCATGATCTGGTTTTTCTGCCCCTCTCTCATATCGCCATCTGATGCAAAATATCTGCAGTCAAATGGATTGGATTTCACCAATGCACCTGTGTTTGGATCATGTGGAACCAGGCATTCTGGCACATATGTCTTGGCCCTTCCTGCCCTTAATGCGTCCATCCACTGTGACCACGTCTCATCTAACGAATCAAAGCTGTCCAGTTTTCCATCAAAGATGCTGCCGCCTCTGCCTTCATATTTTGCAGATTCGTATATCATAAATGAAACTGCCAGCATTATTGAATCATCAAACGTTACATCTGTAAGATTCTTTGTGATCCTGAGTGACTTAATGTCGACCAGTTTATTGTCCAGATACAATTCATTCAAGATATACCCATAACCGTATCTTTCATTCAGAACATATGTCCTTCCCTTTTCTTTGTATGGTGTCTTGAATACAATTTCCCTGATCCGGTCTCTCTGGTAAACAAATTCTACCCTGTCACCCGGATACCATTCCAGTATGGGATAGTCGCTGATTGCAGTATCGATAACAACTTTAAAGGCTCCGTCTCCGATGAACAGTGTTTCTTTTAAAGCACTTTCCATTTTTCTGCGGAAATTATTATCCTTTTCAATTTCTTTCCAGATCTGTTCCTGGGCTGCATTCTTAAACTCAAAATCATTCATATCTGGCAATACTGCTGATGCAAGGATCCTGACTATAAGTCCCGGGAGGCCTGTGTGTATCTTTCTTATCTCCATTCCTGGAGTCGGCCTGCTTGCCCAAAACTTATGTCTGTCCGCATATTCTGCATTCTGCTGATAAACCTGTTCCAACTCATTCCCGTCTCCACGGTACCAGATGCGGTCCAGAATGGCATGTCCTTCAAAATCCATCATCTCATTGATCTGGATATTGTATGAACTTGCAGGAAGAACATTCAGCCAGCTCCTGACGCTTCTTTTTATACTTTCATTTAATTTATCCATCCATTTCACCTTTTCTGTTCCTCCGTCTCAAAGCCGATCATGTCACGGAACGGAATCCAGCCATACTGCTGAGAATTGATTGTATGGTCATTCCTATCTTCCGGTACATCTTTATCTTCGTCCCAGGAATACTTTTCCATCTCTGAGATATGATCGGTGCATGTATCTATAACAAGATAACAATCCTGTTGGATCCAGCCTAACTGCAGCTTGATCCTGTCCAGAATTTCCACTTTCTTGTAGGATTCTATGAAGTTATACAAACAACCGTGGAGCCGTTTATATTTTCGCAGTTCCGTTATTGTTGCCGCATCTGCACAGTCAATAAACGTATCTTTCGCAAATCCCCAGTTTTTACGGCATCTTTCCAGAAACTCAACGAATTTTACCGCTGTATCTGATGGGGCAAGTGGCTGATCCAGGTCTTTGTTACTGTATACTTTCTCTGCAAGTGTAAGTAATCTTCTGTCTTCTGTAATTCCCTGAAAGATCATTGCGATTGTATCCGGAGATTTTGAAGAATAGGACGTATCCAGACCGCAGGTAAACTTTTTGAATTTCAGCTTTCCTGCTGCCATCTGAGTTTTCACCCATTTTTCTGTAACAACATGTTTCTTTCTGCTGAAGTTCGGGAACACCTGACCAGTTGCCTTTCCTCGCAGTCCCATTATCTTATTCTTCCAGATCTTGGTTCCTTTCGGTGTGTTCTGTATGATCCGCTGTTTCTTTTCTTCCGGAAGACCGGCATTATCATCAAAAGAAAAGAACCAATGAACCCAGCCGGGTTTTGGTTCTTCTTTCAGCTCATCTTTTATCTCCTGCGGTGTGCTGTCTTCCCATTCAGGAAGCGGCCTGCTGCAGTTGATATATTCTTTGTAAATATCAAGACTGGGATCATCTGGGTTAAGAGTTGCCATCAGATAATCACAGCGCATTGATGCCTCCCGGACAAAATCTATATCTGCCGTGTTGATTTCATCTATATATAGACAGCCATATTGGCCGCCAAGGGCATCTTTCCACTTACTTTTGTTCCCATATCCGACAACAAAGATAATTTTGTCACCGCTATTCGTATGGAACAATATATGCGGCATCTTGTACTCTCCGGATCCATTGCCTTTGTACTCTGCCAATACTCCAAAATCGTCCAGGATACCCAGATCTTTGTTGATGATATTCTTCTCTGCTGCACCGGTGTCATCTGCTGCCAGGATATGCAGTTTCTTTGGTGACTCTGCCACCTTAAGCATAAACTTAAAAAGGCCAACGGTTGTTTTTCCTGCCGCTGTGGTACCTTCCAGGAATTCTACTGGTGCATCATGTTTCAAAAACGCTTTATATTTCTCAGATAATACCAGACGCTCTGTGCTCACTACCCATCACCACGCAGCTGTTCCAGGATATCTGCAAGTTTCTTTTTCTCATCTTCCAGTCCTGCCACTTCCAGTTTGTCTTTGAACATTCCCAGATGCCGGCCAATAAGTTCTATGGCTTTTAATTTGTCATTCAATTTTACTTCAATACCAAACTTGCCTTCTTTTATTCCGGCAATAGCTCTGATCTGCTGTTCGTCAAGCTCTTCCGTATTTTTCACAATTACCTGGCCATCTTTAACCTCTGCATAATCAGTTGCTTTTTCAAGCGCGATTGCTGCCAGCTCTTCCAGAACTCTATCCTGTGTTATTTCTGTCCGTTTCTGACGCTCCTGCATTCTTTCCTGGATATATGCTGCAACCTTAACATTTCTTAACATTCTGGCAGCTGCCGCTGCCGCTGTTTCGTCCTTCTTCACAGAAGGGTAAGCTTTACGGTAAGCCCTTGTGGCATTCAGATCTATCAGGTATTCATCTGCAAATATCTTCTGTTTTTCAGTCACTCAAACTCACCTTCTTTCTATCTTTAAATACAGTCCTGCCAGCGCCATACACGACAGCCGATTGCTACCGTGACGAAAGGAGGTGCAAACACTTACATGCTGCGAAAGCCATGCGTATAAAAGAAACATGTAAGTGCTGGCGCTGTGCACGCTGTATGAAAATTGGCATTAGAAAAACGCCCTATATTTCTACAGGACGTTTCCAAAAAATGTATGTGGATTGGGTATGCTTTTCGGACCGATCACCAGTCATCAGGATAAGCAATAACCTTATTTATTGGAGATACGTATGAGTAACATCTTGGATCTTTCCAATCTGCTCAGTTTACATAGTATCATTTAAAAAGCGAACATGACCGAACATTTTATAAATTTCCGAATTTTTCTTTCAAATAACGATCATGGCGTATCCGGCAATTATCTTCTGTATACTTGATCTTTCGTTTCGGGAAATGGTAATTCATGTTTATGGCAACTGCTGCCCATGTCTTATCGTCCAGATACCGGAGCCGGAACATCATTCTCAGGTCACTTTTGGGGATTCTGGCAATAAATTCGTCTACAGCATTAACAGCTTCCTGCAGTTCATCTTCCAGAATATGCAGCTTTGCAACTCTCTTTTTTATCATATTCTTTACCTGGTTGTATTCAGGAATGGGATAGCCGGTGATCTTAATCGGTCCAAAAGTTCCATCTTTTCTGGTTCCTTTTACTGTATCAGATACCAGACCTTCTTTATCGATTCTGTAAAGCCTGCGCTGATCCCGGTCTATCCTGTCATGCAGATCCTGGATCTCTTCTTTTAATTCTATGTACTGTTCCAGGATATTTTTATCCATGCTGTCAGCCTCCCCGTTTCCATTCCTTCTTTGTTTTTTTGTCCCGGATTCCTGTGATTTCCAGTCCCAGAAGACCTGCAGTATTGTTCAGGACCGTGAATGCATTGTAAATATGTGTCGGATCCTGATATCCCTCGTGATTTTTATATGTCATCTAATCACTCCTAACTAAGAAATTTATTAATAAAATACTGCTGTCCTTTTCCGGTAACCTTTGTTGTTCTATTGATTCTCACGGAGCCGTCAGGATTATTCACAGTACTTTCTTTTATTTCGAACAATCCAAGCTCCATTGCTTTCTGAGTCGGACTATTCCAGTCAGACCCTTTACGTTTAATCAGATAACCTTTTTCACGCAGCCATTCAAATAAACGTTTCTGACCAATATCAACACCATTCTGTTTCAGCATCTTTGCTAAATCTCCGATCAGGACAGAAGTGTGGCTGGTTGATACTGCATCTGCAAAGATTTCTTTAGGACGCATACGCTGCACGTCTTCCATAAGCACTGTGTTACTGGATTTCAATTTCTCGATTTCTTTGTCAGCCATTTTTAATGCTCTTGCAAAAACTTGTTCCGGAGTGTTCCATGCTTTTTCCAGATCTAAGAAATACTGGCGATACTTCTTACCTTTCTCGGAACGCTGAATCATACAGATCTGCTTTGCCATATCTACAGAAATCTCATAATCGACAGCTGGTCTACCTCCTGTACTTTCGCTCATTTTTGAGCAAAAGTCTTTTTCTGCTTCAAAACCATATTCTGCCATGCGAGGAAACCAATCTTTAAA